>Ga0068859_100000012_pt1 | contig 300376 bp, 240 predicted proteins | sample KBSSwiS22_FD_66585 | JGI IMG/M metagenome (GOLD analysis project Ga0068859, IMG submission 66585) | Switchgrass rhizosphere microbial communities from Kellogg Biological Station, Michigan, USA - KBS Switchgrass S2-2 | ecosystem: Host-associated > Plants > Roots > Rhizosphere > Soil ...
CACTTTTAGAACTGGTGCAGGAAGTCATGGCGAAACCGGCAGCGATAAGCAGTACGAGGATCAATACTTTAGCTTTCATTTTTTGTGGTATTTAAAGTTAAACAATGCAAACAGTGCGGTTAAACGCGGATACTGCCTGGATTGGCCTTTTCTGAAGGATGCGGAAAGGGATGAAATTTTCGGAGGATAACGGGAGGATTCAAAGAAACAACAAATAATTTATTTATGCAACCCCCCAGCCAGATTAAAATTAATTTTTATGCATTTATTGTGTTAAATACTTTTAAGGATCAATTAATTAGGTTCACAAAGATATATTTTACATTTGCATGAAAACCGGAATTTAGTTAATACCACGGCCTGTCCGTATAAAAGCCGGTAAAAATTGGCCATTCATTAATCCTGCTTGCTTTCAGGGTAGAATATCCGATATTTAAAAACTATTCTTTAAACAAGAAGCTACAAATGCTGAAACTAACCCGCCCGCTGGCGTTTATTGATCTTGAAACTACAGGTGTAAATCTTGGTTCAGACCGTATAGTAGAAATTGGAATGATTAAGATATTACCGGATGGCAACAGATCAACCAAAAGAAAACTTCTTAATCCTGAAATTACTATTCCGCAATCTATCATTGACATACACGGTATTTCCAATGAAATGGTAAAGGATGCTCCCACTTTTAAGCAGGCTGCCAATGATATCAGGCAGTTTCTCGACAACTGTGATTTGGGTGGTTATAACAGCAACCGGTTTGATATACCCATGCTGATGGAAGAATTTTTGCGCGCTGGCGTGGAGTTTGATATGAAGGGCAGGAAACTGGTAGACGTACAAAAGGTATTTCATATGATGGAGCAGCGCACACTTACTGCCGCCTATAAATTTTATTGCCAGAAAAACCTGGATGGCGCCCATAGCGCCGAGGCAGACGCCCGCGCCACCATGGAAATACTGGAAGCACAGGTGGAGCGTTACCCGCAAATGGGCAATACTGTAGACAGTATCCTGAAATTTACCGGTGAAGAAATAATTGTTGATTTTGCCCGCAGGTTTATTATGGACAAAGGGGTAGAGGTTTTTAATTTCGGAAAACACAAGGGGAGACCGGTAACCGAGGTCTTAAAGGCTGAACCCCAATACTATGACTGGATGATGCGCGGGGACTTTCCCCTGCATACCAAGCAGAAACTTACTGAAATTTTAAACCGCACCTTGTTAAAAAAGGGCTAATAGTAAACGGTTAACCATTAGTGTACCAAGCACATTAATAAAAAATGTATTTTCGTAGCCAACCAAAGAAAAACCAACAACGATAACGCCCATTTTGCAAAAAATTGTCATTATACCAACCTACAACGAGAAGGAGAATATCTCAAATATTGTGGCTGCCATCTTTGCCCTGGAGCAGGATTATCATGTACTGGTGATAGACGATAATTCGCCCGACGGGACTGCCCAAATTGTAAAAAACATGCAGGCTGCTTATCCCGGCACGCTTTTTTTAGAAGAAAGAAAAGGCAAACAGGGCCTTGGCACGGCATATATTTATGGTTTCAGGTGGGCACTTGCCAGCGGCTATACCCATATTTTTGAAATGGATGCCGACTTTTCCCACAATCCCAAAGATTTGGATAATTTGTATGAAGCCTGTCTGCAGGGGGCCGATGTAGCTGTTGGATCAAGATACGTAAAAGGAGGCGGCAATGTAAACTGGCCCCGCAACCGTATTATTCTTTCAAAAGGGGCGTCGTTGTATACCCGTCTTATCATACGCCTGCCTGTAAAAGACCCCACCGCGGGTTTTGTTTGTTATAAACGCGAAGTACTGGAAGCCATCGATCTTGACGAAATAAAATTTGTCGGTTATGCTTTCCAGATAGAAATGAAATTTGCTTCCTGGAAACTTGGTTTCAAAATCAGGGAGGTTCCTATAATTTTCCGGGATCGCACCTACGGTAGTTCTAAAATGAACAAGGGTATTGTAAAAGAAGGTATTGCCGGGGTATTGTACCTGCGCTGGCAAAGCTGGTTCAAGGATTACCGTAACCGGGTAAAAAAAACTGAATCCAGCAACTATGCTGCTGTCAGCAAAGAGGTTTTTGCAAAATCGAAACCGTAATCTTTCCTGTATAAACCGTTTTTCCATTCTCATTTCCGCATCTTTGCTTTCTTAATATGAAGAAAGCATTCATCCAGCTGCACATAGCTGTTTTCCTGGCGGGATTTACCGGTATACTTGGCAGGCTTATTACCCTGAATGAGGGTTTGCTGGTTTGGTGGCGGTTGCTGATTAGCTCAGTAACCATGTGGATATTGTTCCTGGCCCGCAAACGCATTCTTCGAATTTCTGCAAAAGACATCGCCAGGATTGCCGGCATTGGCTTTATTGCCGCCCTGCACTGGGTAAGTTTTTACGGGGCTATTAAATATGCCAATGTATCTGTGGCCCTGGTATGTTTTTCTTCTGTTGGTTTTTTTACTTCCATATTTGAACCTTTAATGCTGCGAACAGCAGCCAGTTTGGTGGAAATTTTGCTGGGCCTTTTTGTAATTGCAGGCATCTATATCATTTTTCATTTCGACAGCCGTTACAAAACAGGGATTATCATTGGTGTGGTATCGGCTATGCTGGGAGCCATATTTCCCGTCTGTAACCGCCAGCTGATGCAGCGGATGAATGCAGAAACACTGATGACTTATGAACTTAGTGGTGGATTCCTGGTGTTATCGCTGTTAATTCCTTTTTATCTGCGGCAGTTTCCGTCTGACCATATTATTCCGGGTTTTTCAGACTGGTGCTGGTTGTTGTTTTTGTCGTGGATATGCTCAGTGTGGGCTTTCCAGCTTTCCGCCAATGCACTTAAAAAAATATCGGCCTTTACAGTAAACCTTACCTATAACCTTGAACCGGTATACGGCATCTTTCTTGCCTTTGTTGTTTATCATGAAAACGAGTTGCTGGGCAAATCGTTCTATATTGGCCTGTTGTTTATCCTGGCGGCAGTAACGCTGCAAACCATAAGAGTGTGGAAGAAGAGGGGGAGTAGTACGATTTAAGTTCTTTTGCCAAGCTACTGTTGGTAAGAGAAAAATGCCGATCCCGGCCTGGCAAAGGGCCTTACAACTTACTACTTATAACTTATAACTCATTACGCTGCATTGCCTGATATATATCTTACCAAACTTCTTTTGGCAATAGGCAAAAGAGTTTCTTCCACCGGGCAGGAAAGCGTTGTTTCAATTGAATATACTGCAGGGTTAGGCAGGTCTTTTTTACCGCGTATCAACTCGCTTTTGATGTTTTCGTAAGTATTGACCATATTACGCTCCCAGTCGGCAATGAATTCCGTCCGGATGGAGCGGTATTTTTCATCGTGTTTTTCAAAAATACTGAGGCGGTACTGGTAAACTTTTGTACTGCGTGCGCTGCCTTCGTTTAAAAAGAAATAGCCCTCATTAATTTCAAGCGGAATAATGCCGATTGGAAAGATGGTTAATTTGTCTTCTACAAATTCATACAATTCGGCACCGTTAGAGATAGCCGCTTTCATTTCTGATGCCGAGTAGTGTATAATGCTTTCCAGCTCTTTCATCATGTCATCATCTTCTACAATCTGCTGGTATAGCAATTGTAATTTTTCCAGTTGTATGCCGTTGAGGCGTTTGGGAAAATGCTCCTGTAAGAACTTCTTGTTTTCACGAAACGCTACCAGGTTATTATAGTGAAAAATCAGATCTGATAACTGGGGGTATAGTTTTGTCTGGTTGAAATATTTATTTACCTCCTGCAGGTAAGCCAGCAGGGTGTATTTTTTAAGTTCAAAATCAATGTAACCATCTGCAAACCATGTTTCCGATAAAGCTTTCATGCGGTATTGTTTTAAGTAAGCATTATATATGAATTTACAAAAATCAGCGCATATTATTGTCAGCCGTTCAATTTAATTTGTAAAATCCCCTCCGGTTAAATGGTAATTTTGCTATTATGATAACGGTCATCGGGCTTCGTTATTATACGCCCGGCTGCCCCTGTAAACACTTATCCCGGACTGTTTTTAAAAGAAGATGGTGGTTTAAGCCTGCCGGAGACAGTTTGTTTAGTTTTTAGCAGGAATTTTGCTTATATCGCCTAACTAAACCAATTTTAATCAAAACAACAACTATGAAACAGTTACTTTCTATTGTTTGCCTGTTATGTATTGTTTTTGTCACTAAGGCTCAACTGGTTGCCAAAACACGTTGCGATGTTATTACCGTAGATATTCTGGACGGCAAAGTAAACGGGATGAAGGCAAATGCCCGGTTTGATGAAATAAAAGAAAAATTGCCCTGCTTTACGGCTACCGAACCAGAGGGTGGCACGGCAAAATGCGGTGCCAGCATTTCTTATAAAGACAAGGACGTTTATTTTTTTACAGACCGCGATTACATTGAAATCAGGGAAAAATTCCAGGGCAAATTTATTACACCCATACTGGGCCTGCCCCGCAACGGCTTATTTAAAATACTGGGCAATCCCAAAATAAAAGATGACAACTGGGATGCTTTCCAGATGTCGTACGGCACACTGGTACTGCATTACAACAAAGCAGGCAGGGTAAACCTTATTCAGTTCAGTACCATTGGAACAGAATTGCTGAAACTGTGCGAATAAGATAGCTTTTGCTGTTTTGTTAAATCTTTTTGCCCCGTGTTAATAAAATCCGCCTGTTTGCAGCGATGCCATCTTTTTACAGGTCAATAACATATGTTCGTGAAGATTAGCACTTGTTGTATTCTTTTATTATTGTTGCTGTGTCAGCTGCAGGTTCAGGCGCAGGGCGCATGCAGTACACTTGGTCAAACGCCCGCTACTGCTTTCCCGCTTTGTACAAAGGATACTTTTGTACAAACAACGGTACCTATTTGTACAAACAGACCGGTGCTGGCACCGGGTTGCAGTGCCAGTAATGCCGATTATGCCGACAAAAATCCGTTCTGGTACCAGTTTACCTGTTACCAAACGGGTACGCTCGGGTTCCTGATAACACCCAATGATCTGAACGATGACTACGACTGGCAGTTGTACGACGTAACAGGTATTACTGATTTGAATTCAGTATATACCAATACTGCTTTGTTTGTTGTAGGCAATTGGTCGGGTAGTTATGGTCTTACCGGGGCCAGTACAAAAGGGGTAAATAAGATAGAATGTGGGTCCATTCCTACAGACAACGTGAACACCTTCAGCGTAATGCCGGTCCTGCAAAACGAGCATACCTACCTGTTGCTGATTAGCCATTTCAGCGATAACCAAAGCGGGTATAAACTTTCCTTTGGCGGCGGAACGGCCGTTATTAATGATCCCAAACTGCCCGATCTGCAAACACTCAATACTTCCTGCGATGCAACCATGATTACATTGAAGCTGGATACGAAGATGAAATGCAATTCAATTGCCGCCAATGGTTCCGATTTCGAAATCCTGCCCGCTGCAGCAACTGTTATCAGCGCCACCGGCAGTGCCTGCAATAGCAATTTTGATGCAGATTCCATCACCCTTGTTTTAAGTAATCCGCTTCCACCGGGTTCATATGATCTGTCTGTAAAAAATGGCACCGATGTAAATACATTGCTGGATGATTGCGACAGAAACATACCGGTGGGTCGTAAGCTTCCATTTGTTATAGCACCGCTGGCGCCTACACTGCCCGATAGTATTAGCCCGGTAAAATGTGCACCTTCATCGCTGGAGCTGGTATTTAAAAGAAAGATCCGCTGCAGTTCTATTGCTGCCGATGGCAGCGACTTTATAATTACCGGTCCTGCACCGGTTACCATCGTTGGCGCTACGGGCAGTTGCAGCGATAATCTTTCTGCTACCATTACACTAAAGCTGTCAACCCCGGTAGTAACCGGTGGTGTTTACAACGTAACCATAAAGCAGGGCACCGACTTTAATAATATTGTAGATGAATGCGGCCAGGAAACACCCGTTGGCGCAACCGTAAGCTTTAGTGTAAAGGATACCGTTTCTGCAAACTTTGATTACCAGCTTTTCCCTGGTTGCAGGGCGGATACTATTGCTTTTTCGCACAATGGTAATCATGGCGTAAATCAATGGTTTTGGATTTTTGACGCGTCAGGGCCCGGCAACCAGCAAAGCCAGTCCGTTGTTTTTACCAGTTTTGGAAAAAAGCAGATCTCGCTGAAGGTGTCCAATGGTTTTTGCAGTGACAGCATCATCAAAACAATTTCGCTGGACAATGAATTGAAAGCGGCTTTTGAAACCAGTGATTTGTTATGCCCCGAAGATGCTGCCGTGTTTACAAACACCAGTATAGGAACCATTGTATCTGATAGCTGGAACTTTGGCAATGGCAATACCAGCGTACTGCCAACGCCCGATCCGCAGCAATACCCCGCTACCGGTACAGAAAAAACATATACGGTGCAATTGATTGTAAAAAACAAAGACCAATGCCTGGATACCGCCACGCATAAAATAAAAGTTTTGCGTACCTGTTATATTGCGGTACCCAATGCATTTACACCAAATGGCGATGGTGTTAACGATTACCTGTATCCGCTCAATGCCTATAAAGCGGATGCCCTTGAATTTAATGTGTACAACCGGCTGGGTCAATTGGTGTTTCATAGTACCGACTGGACAAAAAAATGGGATGGTACCATTAACGGCCAGGTACAAAATTCAGGCAACTACGTGTGGACGCTTCGTTATACAAATCATGATTCGGGCAAGAAAGTTTTTCTAAAAGGCAACTCTACGCTCATCAGGTAATAATTGTTAAGAATAGAAACACCCGGTATGCTGCATTCCAATTCCCGCGTTTTTGAATTTCCTATTTCAGTGTCTGACAGCGATATTGATGAACTGGGCCATGTAAACAATATCGTTTACCTGCGCTGGGTGCAGGAAGCGGCCAGTGCCCATTGGGCGGCATTGAGCAATGCCGGCATCAATGAAAAATATGTATGGGTAGTGCTGCGCCACGAAATTGATTACCTGCAACCTGCGTTACTGAACGACACCATTATGGCACACACCTGGGTGGGAAAGAATGTGGGTGTTAAATCTGAAAGACATACGCAACTATACAATACCGTTACCGGAAAAAAATTGGCAGAAGCCGTCACTACCTGGTGCCTGCTGGACGCTGTCACCATGCGCCCCAGGCGTATTGAAGCAGATATACTTTCTTTATTTGAATGATTTTTTGATCTGGCTTACCACGTAGGATCATGGGGAGATAGAAGCGTTTAGCGTGTCCGTAAGATTTATGATTACCTATGGCGCTATGATATTCCAGTGTGTTGAAAAAACGCTAACGCGACGACCTTATCCCGTAGCATCAATAGAAAGACATAGCTTACACGCAAAAACCTATGATTATCTATGATTCTATGAGCCTATGTGTTGAAAAAGCGTGGAAGCGAAGTCTTAATCAACAAAAAATCGTTCCTATATTTACATTATGGCAGAGGATTTACAAATTATCCGGGGCACCAAGGCCGAACAATACGAAGCGCTGCTGCCACAGGTGAGGGCATTGCTGGAAGGCGAGCCGGATCTTACGGCCAACATGGCCAATATGGTGGCAGCATTGAAAGAGCAGTTTGGCTGGTTTTGGGTGGGTTTTTACCTGGTGAAAAAAGACGAGTTGGTGCTGGCGCCTTTCCAGGGGCCTGTTGCCTGTACACGCATTAGCAAGGGCAGGGGCGTTTGCGGCAGCAGTTGGCAACAGGCAAAGACATTGATTGTGCCCGATGTAGAAAAATTTCCGGGTCATATTGCCTGCAGCAGTCTATCCAGGTCAGAAATTGTTGTGCCGGTTATACGTAACGGCAACGTACAGGCCGTACTGGATGTGGACAGTTCATCATATGATCAATTTGATATCACCGATCAGCGCTACCTGGAAGAGCTGGTAGCTTTGCTGGTATTTGAATAATTACTCGCTCAGTAATTTGTTTACCGTTTCTTCAAATTCTTTTTTGTATTGCACATAGTGGTCTCCGGTAGCTGGTCCGTTAAACCCGGTGTCTAATTTGCGTACTTTGCCCTGCTTGTCCAATATGGCGGAAGAAGGAAAAAATTTGATAGGTGTCAATTCAGGCAATGTTTTTTCCGTACGCATGGAATCGTTTATGGCAACACCCGTAATAAGCATGGGGTATTGCACATTGAACCGCTGCTGAAATTTTCTAAGTGTTTTTACTGAACGCTCCCTGTCTGTACTGTATTCATATGCCAGCGATACAATTTCAATACCGCGGTGCTTGTTCTTATTATAGTAATCGCTCAGGAAAGCGGTTTCATCCATACAGTTGGGGCACCAGCTACCCATAAACTGCACCACTACCACCTTGTTTTTGAAGCGCTCATCATTGATGGAAACTGGTTTGCCATCCAGGTCGTTGAAGGTAAAATGTAGTTTGTCTTCGCCGGGGCGCAGGTACATGGCCACATCGTCCTGCGGTAAACTGGCAGTATCATTTTTTTCTGCCCTCCATGGCTGTTTGAAAACACCGCCGGAATAATACCAGCCATTGCTGATAGTATGGTTATCATCAATTTTTGCCGTAAACAGAAATGCATGTCCACCGTCAAAACAGGAAAGTTGCAGGCTGTCATGGCTCACCACGCCTTCCAGGTAGCGATAATCGCCGGTTGGATTAAGAAAAGTGCCGGTAACCGTATTGTTATGTTGGGTAAACTCGGCAACAGCGGGATCGGCACCGGTTTTATTGATGAACCTGGCCGCCCAGCGGCCATTGATATTCCTGGCAGCAACGGCGCTGCCGGGAAAGCGTTCGCTGCCTTTTTGGGCAGTGAATGGTATAACCTGGGTTCTAATGGCGCCGCCTTTTATCCATACACCGGAAAGGCTGGCGCCCTGGTTTTCTTTTTTTATGCGGAACTGCGATTCAAACAAAGGCATCTGCACAATCATTGAGTCGCCCTTTACTTGTATATCGGTAACGCGCAAGCGCTCCCCGGCATTGCGGATATACCAAACGGCCTTACCTTTTTCTGTTATCCATTCAAAATTAAATACAATGTTCCGGCCATCCGTCCTGTGCAGTTGGGCACGCCACCAGTTGCCGGTAGTTTGCTGTTGTGCAATACCGGGGCCGGCAACAAGGAGCAACAGGAGAAAAGTAATTAGTGATTTCATATCAGTAAAACAATATTCTGCAATGATAGTTCAAAAATGATAGGGATGTGTGCAGGATTATCTGCCGGTTATTTTTATTATTTCACAGGGTGCTCCCGCTCAAAAAAATGAATAACTTGCCCATATGCCGCAAACCATTTCTATTATAGTAAAGGGGAAGGTGCAGGGGGTTTACTACCGGCAAACTACGCAGGAGAAAGCCACTACGCTTGGCATTAGGGGCACTGTACGCAATTTGCCCGACCGGTCGGTGAAAATCATCGCTACGGGCGAAAAAGCTCAACTGGATAAACTACTGGCCTGGTGCAGGCAGGGCCCTTCACGGGCAGAGGTCAGTAGTATTGAATGCAGGGAAGAGGAGCTACGCGATTTCCCGGATTTCAGGGTACTGAGGTGAGGTTGATTGACCATTGACCATTGTCAATTGTCAATGGTCGATTGTCAATGGTCAATAGTCAATGGTCAATTGTCAATTGTCCAACAAAAAATTATTTTAGGTTATCCAGCATTTCCTTTGTCATCTTGTCCAAATCATATTCATTTTTCCAGCCCCAGTCGTTGCGGGCCACGGAATCATCAATGCTTTGCGGCCAGCTATTGGCAATTTGCTGCCGGTAATCGGGTTTGTACGAAATGGTAAACCCGGGAATGTATTTTTTTATGGAAGCAGCAATCTCTTTGGGCGAAAAACTCATACCGGAAAGATTATAGGAAGTGCGGATAGAAATTTTTTCGGCGGGTGCTTCCATTAGTTCTATGGTACCGCGGATGGCATCGGAAATATACATCATGGGCAGGTAGGTATCTTCATTAAGAAAACACTCGTATGTATTCTCTTCCAGTGCTTCATGAAAAATTTCCACTGCATAGTCGGTGGTACCGCCGCCCGGTGCCGATTTATAACTGATGAGACCGGGATACCTGATGCTTCTAACGTCTACGCCAAACCGGTTATTATAATAATTGCACCAGAATTCGCCTGCATATTTGCTGATGCCATAGACCGTAGAAGGTTCAATAATAGTTTGTTGCGGACAGTTTTGTTTGGGACTGGTAGGACCGAATACGGCAATGGAGCTGGGCCAGTACACTTTGCGGATTTTTTCTTCGCGGGCAATATCAAGTACGTTCAGCAGGCCGGTCATATTCAGGTTCCAGGCAAGATTGGGGTTCTTTTCACCGGTGGCGGACAAGATAGCAGCCAGCAGGTAAATTTGGGTGAAGTTTTGCCTGATTACCTGTACGTGCAGCATTTCCTTATTCATTACATCAAGACTTACATAGGGGCCGGTGCCTTCCAGCAGTGGATTTTGTTCCCTTAAATCGGATGCTACTACATTGGCATTGCCATATATTTTGCGCAACGCAAGTGTAAGTTCAACGCCTATCTGGCCGCTGGCGCCAATAACCAATATTTTATCTTTAATCATGGCGCCAAATTTAGGGGATTAGTTGATTAGTTGATCAGTTGAGTGGTGAGAGGTGAGTGGTGACCAGTGAGTGGGTGAGCGGTCAGTAGCCAATGGTCAATGGCCAATGGTCAATGGTCAACGGTCAAAAGAAATCAGACATCATCAGATCAGACATCAGCGATCCATTCAACCGGTCTGCTGATCCATTATCTTTGCGGCATGGAAAAATTCTTAGAGGATCTTTTTGCAGGCCAGCAATACGACGACAAAAATTTCTTTCTGATAGCGGGACCCTGCGTGGTGGAAAGTGAAGAACTGGTGATGGAAGTAGCCGACAAGGTATCGGGTATATGCAAAAATTTGGGCATACCCTATATTTTTAAGGCTTCTTACCGCAAGGCCAACCGCACCAGTGCTGCGTCCTTTACTGGTATTGGAGATGAGACAGCATTGGCACTGGTAAAGAAAACAGGTGAAAAATACAAATTGCCCACCACCTCCGATATACATGCACATGAGGAAGCGGCCATGGCGGCAAAATACATTGATGTTTTGCAGATACCGGCTTTTCTTTGCAGGCAAACCGATTTGCTGGAGGCTGCTGCTGCAACCGGTAAAGTGGTGAACGTAAAAAAAGGGCAGTTTCTCAGCGGGCCTTCAATGAAATTTGCGGCGGGCAAAATCCGTAAAGCCGGCAATGAAAAAGTAATACTTACTGAAAGAGGCAACACATTCGGCTACCAGGACCTGGTGGTTGATTTTCGCAATATACCCTGGATGCAGGAACACCAGGCGCCGGTTGTAATGGATGTAACCCATTCGCTGCAGCAGCCCAATCAAACATCGGGTGTAACAGGTGGCAACCCGCAGCTGATAGGCACCATTGCCAAAGCCGCAATAGCCACGGGTGCCAACGGTTTGTTTATTGAAACACATCCCAATCCGGCCAAAGCATTAAGCGATGGCGCCAATATGCTGCAGTTAAATTTGATGGAAGGTTTATTGCAACAACTGGTAAAACTGCGCAAAGCAGTAGTGTAACCCCTGTGCGTCGCACTGCTGCTGTGGTTCAAAATCGTAAAAACAAAAAAGCCCCGCTTTTCAGCAGAGCCTTACTTGCAGGTAGGGAATCTTTTTGTGATTTCAAGAGGCGGATCGTTTCACAAGGCCGGGATGGATCTTAAAACGGGCGTTCTGTTGTTTTCTCATGCTACTCTTCCGCTCAGTTCATTGCCCTGCTGGTTTTTTAGCAGTTTCGTGCCGAGGCGGTTAAAAAAACGTTCTGTAATAACAGCCAGTATATTTTGCGTTACTGATAAATAAAAAGCGTTGTCTTCTGTATGCATTACTTTGTCAACCAAAGAACGGTACGTGGCGTCCATTGCATCAAAAGAAAGTCTTTCCCTGCCCATTTCCAGGTAGGTATTCAGCAGTGTGCCGTTAAATGAAGGAAGATGCTTTGCCACCCAATTTTTGGGCACCATGATTTTAAGCCGGTTCACACAGGCGCCGCTGGTTCCGCTTAACACAAAACTATCATTTGGGCCAGTTAAGAAAATGCCTGTAATTACCTTATCGTCATAAGAAACAGACTGGTGGTTAAGCCACATTTTACATTCGGCACCGGCCTGTATCTGGTTAATATGCAGGGCCAGGTAATCATCTTTGGCAACCGACAACTCCAGTTCAAAATCCTGGTTCAATATATAATTTGAAACATAGGCATAGAAACCGTTTTGAAATTCCAGCAGTTTATAATCGCCGCTGGCCATTTTCTCATTCAAAGTTATTTTTTTGCCGTAGTGGTGGCTGGTCAACGAATCAACAAAATCTGGGATATGCTGCTCATCAAATTCAAAACTACCGTATCCTAGTTTAATCATTTTTGATAACGTGCTTAAGAGTAAACAATTATATGTGTCTTTTTAATCAAATGTTGTGTTATCCATAGACGATGGCGGGTTGCAAATGGTGTGCAAGTTATTGCAGATACTATGTCTGTAAAAGGCATTTGATTAGCTAAAGAAGGTATTTAACGAACGCTTTTCAACTATTACTTTATATGGAGTAATTAGTATAAAGATGTTGAAAAAAATTAGCAGGCTATTAATACCTGCAAGCAGCATTAACAGGCAATGACGGTTTAATTATCGATGATTGTTGCTGTATTAATATTTTTTTATACTGTATTATGGTGTATGCGGTAATGGTATAAGGATGTTAAAAAAATTAGCTGACTATTGATACTTGCAAGCAGTACTGGCAGGTAATAACGGTTGAATGATTGGCGATTGTTGTTGTATTATTATTTTTTTATACTGTGTTATGATTTTAGCTCGCTGGGCAAGATGCCGAATTCTTTTTTGAACGCTGTACTAAAATTGCTGAGGTTGGTATAGCCCATTTCAAGGGCTACTTGTTTAATGGAATATTTATGGGTTTCCAGTACATCGCGGGCTGCACGCATCCTTGCTTTTTGAAAATATTGGTAAATGGGCATTCCATATACGGTTTTGAAATTGTTTTTAAGTTTGGTTTCGCTGATGTTCACCATTTTTGCCAGTTCAGGAATAAAAGGGGCCGGACTGAATACATCGCGGGTGATCAGCGCTTCAACTTCCATAACACGGCTGATGTCTTCGCGTGAGAGCTTTAAATTGGGCAGGTTTTTTTCAATTTTCGCGGCTATCCGGGTAAAAAAGCGTTCTATCAGTTGTAAAATCCGGTTTTGAATGGCTATCTGTTTAAATTGTTCCCTTCCATTCACAAGGTCAATCACGTCCTGTATTAGTCTTTTATATTCCAGGTCGAGCGGTTCTGTGGTAATGCGCGATGTTTTCATTGAAAGGTAGGTATGCAACAGGCCGCTTTTGGAGCTTAGTCCCAGTTGGGTAGCCAGCCATTCGTTGTCGAGCAAAATATTGATTCCTTTTACGCTGCTACCGGCGCTCATCTCGTAATTGGCGTCGAACAAAGAACCGGTCAGCAATGCTGCCGAAAAGGATGAATTGTTTACATGGTAGGAATCGTTGTCAAGATCAATCCTGACTTCGTTTTTTGTATGCACTTCTATAAACCAGAGCGTATAAAACTCCTGGTTTATTTTTTTTCTTTTTAAGCGATTGCTGGCTGTAAAGGAATAATCAAAAACGATAGATTGTAAACCGCCCGGTATCTCTATTAGTTGTGAAAAGCCCAATGCAATTTCCTTTGGATAATACAACCTGTCATTTTCAAAGGGAACATGCAAGGCCGCAGCCAGGGCTTCCAGCAGATCTCTGAAGTTAGTATGGCTATATTCAAAAACAAACATTCGTAGTTTTTAAATATTCGAAAATGAACCAGGAGCTTAACCAATCTTACATCAACTATTTAATAATGAATCAGCGGTTCCAGAGTGGATTACGTCTTGCAGAAAGTATATAGTTTTTAATGTTCATCCAGAAAGCCACAAAGAGATAAATAATGATAGGAGAACCCATGGTAAGAAATGATATGTATATAAAATACTTACGTATTGTAGCGGACGCAATGCCAACTTTATCGCCAATATAGGAACAAACGCCAAAAACCTGCCACTCTACAAATTGTTTAAAACGTTTCATGAATGCTAATATAAAATAAATTGGGCAGAGCAGCAAGAGAAAACCTGTTTCCATGGTAGTTTTCAGCTGGTAAACTCAACTGCCGCCATAAAGGAAGCCGGGTTTTCCGGAAAAAAAATCACGCTCCTGTATGCTGACGCCAGCCTTCTATGGTTCAATGCCAGAAAAGGTTTTACTACCAACCCTTTTTTTGGTAAATTCGCATCACTTTTAAACGGCAGCAGCAGGTTTCCGGACAGAATGGTCTGGCACCCCCTCTTCTCAAAAGCCTGTAGCGCCGCAAACACCTAAAATACAATACACATGGTATTTGATTTGGACATGATTAAAAAACTGTACGGCAGTTTTGGAAGCCGTATCAGTGCAGCACGTAAAATTGTTGGCCGCCCTTTAACCCTTACAGAAAAAATATTGTATGCCCACCTTTGGCAGGGAGACGCAACCGAAGCGCACGAAAGAGGTAAAAGTTATGTGGATTTTGCGCCGGACCGCGTGGCCATGCAGGATGCCACCGCTCAGATGGCGCTGCTGCAGTTTATGCAGGCCGGAAGAATTAAGGTGGCCGTGCCCTCTACCGTTCATTGCGACCACCTGATTGTGGCAAAAGAAGAAAGTAAAGTGGATTTGGTGCGTGCAGTAAAAGAAAGCAGCGAGGTATATGATTTCTTAGCTTCTGTTTCCAATAAATATGGCATTGGTTTCTGGCGGCCCGGCGCGGGCATCATTCACCAGGTAGTGCTGGAGAACTATGCGTTTCCGGGTGGTATGATGATTGGAACAGACTCTCATACAGTAAATGCCGGCGGACTTGGTATGATTGCTATTGGCGTGGGCGGTGCAGATGCCTGCGATGTGATGGCCGGCCTGCCCTGGGAACTGAAATTTCCCAAATTAATCGGTATTAAGCTAACCGGTAAACTAAATGGCTGGACTGCTCCCAAAGATGTAATATTAAAAGTAGCGGGTATTCTTACTGTAAAAGGTGGAACCGGTGCGGTGGTAGAATATTTTGGAGAGGGCGCTACTTCTATGAGTTGTACCGGCAAGGGAACCATTTGTAATATGGGTGCCGAAATTGGGGCCACTACCTCAACTTTTGGATACGATGAAAGCATGAGCCGCTACCTGAAAGCCACCGGCCGCGAAGAAGTGGCTGCGCTGGCAGACGGCATTAAAGAACATCTGACCGCCGATCCGGAAGTATACGCCAACCCGGCTGATTATTTTGACCAGGTAATTGAAATTAACCTGTCTGAACTGGAACCACATTTGAACGGGCCTTTTACGCCCGATCTGGCTACGCCCATTTCAAAAATGAAAGAAGCCGCTGCCGCCAATGGGTGGCCTACAAAAATAGAAGTGGGTTTGATTGGCAGCTGCACCAATTCTTCTTATGAAGATATTTCCCGTTCAGTAAGCCTGGCCAGGCAGGTAACAGAAAAAGGCCTGAAATTAAAATCTGAATTTACGATTACCCCTGGCAGTGAGCAGGTGCGCTTTACTATAGAACGCGATGGATTTTTAGATGTATTTGATAAAATAGGTGCAACGGTTTTCGCCAATGCATGCGGTCCCTGTATTGGTATGTGGGACAGGGTAGGGGCGGAGAAAGCGGAAAAAAATACCATTGTGCATTCTTTCAACCGCAATTTTGCCAAACGCGCCGATGGCAACCCCAACACTTATGCATTTGTGGGCAGTCCCGAACTGGTAACAGCGCTGGCCATTGCAGGTGATCTTTCTTTCAATCCTTTAACCGATACTTTGGTAAATGAAAAAGGCGAGACAGTAAAACTGGAAGCACCCAGCGGCTATGAATTACCGCCCAAAGGCTTCTCCGTTGACGATCCCGGTTTCCAGGCGCCCGCAGCTGATGGCAGCGGTGTACAGGTAAAAGTTGATCCTGCCAGCAAACGGTTACAGTTATTAGATCCTTTTGCAGCATGGGAAGGCACCGATTTAAAAGGTATGAAACTGCTGATAAAAGCAAAAGGAAAATGTACTACCGACCATATTTCCATGGCTGGTCCCTGGTTAAAATTCCGCGGCCACCTGGACAATATCAGCAACAACATGCTGATTGGTGCTGTTAATTTCTTTAATGAAAAAACAGATAAGGTAAAGAACCAGCTCACCGGCGAGTATGGGCCCGTTCCCGCCACGCAACGTGCGTACAAAGCCGCAGGCGTTGGCACTATTGTAGTAGGCGATGAGAATTATGGTGAAGGCTCCAGCCGTGAGCATGCTGCCATGGAACCCCGGCACCTGGGTGTGCGTGCGGTGCTGGTAAAATCTTTTGCCCGCATTCACGAAACCAATTTAAAGAAACAGGGTATGCTGGCGCTTACGTTTGCGGATAAGGCCGATTACGACAAAATACAGGAAGATGATACCATTGATATACTTGGCCTTGCCGAATTTACACCGGGTAAGTCACTGGCGCTGATGCTGCACCATGCAGATGGCAGCTCAGAAGTAATACAGGCCAACCATACGTATAATGAACAACAGATAGAATGGTTTAAAGCAGGCGGCGCCCTGAATATTATCAGGAAACAGTTTGCGTAGCAATAAGTAATAGTTGAAATGACTATCTAAGCCGCCTCATTTTGAGGCGGCTTTTTTTCGCCGCCCTTGTTGGTATTTTCACCAAACAATCAGAACTGCCGCATCCGGCAAGTCTGGAGATAGCAGCGGGAGATGTGCTGGCAAAACAAAATAATCAACGTACATTTATTACAGATGATTTGCCAAAACCTGCACGATCGCAAAAGAACTGCGGCCCTGGCGCTGATAGGCATTTTGCTGTCTGTACAAACCTTTTCGCAATCCGACAGTATAACCGTAGTCATCAAACCTTCATACGACAGTGTAAGTAAGCTGCACCGCTTTTTGCTGGGCGAAAACTACCGTAAACTTTGGGCGGTACCGGTAACCGTTAAGATCTTCCACCTCAGTAAAGAAAATGGGGGATATACCATTATTAAACAGGGCGGCGGTTTGCAAACCCGTTCCTTAAGACTGCGCGACAGTTCAGGGAAAGAATGGGTATTAAGAACGATCGAGAAATATCCGGAAAGGAAATTGCCACCCAATTTAAAAGCATCCATTGAAAAGGATATTTTGGTTGACCAGGTTACCACCGCCAACCCTTTTGCTGCCTTAACAGTTCCACCTTTTGAAACAGCCCTGGGCATACCACATGCCAATCCGCAAATTGTATACGTTGCCGATGACGAAGGCCTGGGCGAATACCGCAGCGATTTCGCCAATAAGGTTTTTTTGTTTGAAGAAAGAGGTACAGAAGGCAATACCGATACCGATAATTCCGCCAAAGTGCAGGATAAACTTACAGCGGATAATGATGTCTCCATTGACCAGGAGATGGTTTTACGTGCCAGGTTGCTGGATATGTTGCTGGGCGACTGGGATCGGCATGAGGATCAGTGGCGATGGGAAAAAAATAAAAATAAAAAGGAAACCGTATATACACCGGTACCACGCGATCGTGACCAGGTCTACTATAAGACTTCGGGTGTGTTTCCATGGATTGTTTCCCACCAGTTTCTCATGTCCAAATTCCAGGGCTTCCATACATCCATCCGGGATATAGAAGGGTGGAACGTGAATGCACGTTTCTTCGACAGGTTTTTTCTTACGGGCCTGGATGAGCAACAGTGGAAAGAACAAATTGCCTTTGTGCAAAATACCATAACCGATAGCCTCATAAACGCCGCTATACAATTACTTCCCCCGTCTGTTTATGAATTGTCCGGAAAGAATATTATTCAAAAACTCGTTACCCGGAGAAAAAACCTGGAAGAACTGGCTTTGCGTTATTACCGGTTTATTTCCAAAAAGGTTGATGTGCCGATGTCGGATAAACAGGAACTTTTTGATGTCCGTTACAACGACGACGGCCATGTAGCCATCACCATTTACAAGATTAAAAAAAGTGGCGCGAAAGACAAGGTTTTATACCAGCGTGTATTTGTTCCGGGTATTACAAAAGAAGTAAGGTTGTATGGCCGCGGCGGCGATGATGTATTCTCTGTAACAGGCCATCAGACAGCTTCCATAAAAATCAGGATGATTGGCGGTGAGGGCACAGATAGTTTTTATGTTGATGCAAATACACCCAACAAAAAAGACCTGTATATATATGACCGGAAAGATGAAAAGAATATCATTCCCAAAGAAATTGATGCCAAAAAAAGGCTTGGTTACGACAGTACTGTAAATGCCTATGAGCCCAATAATTTTAAATACAATCTTTCCGGCCCGGTATTTTCAGCAGATTATAACAGGGATGATAATATAATACTTAAAGCAGGATGGCTGGATGTGGTGCATGGTTTTCGCAAAGCCCCCTTTGCTTCGCGACAGGAGCTTTGGGTAAACTATTCTACCGGCCGTAATTTTTTCAGGATAATATACGATGGCGACTTTAAAAAGATAGCTGGTAACAATGACCTGTATGTAAGCATCTATTCAAGGGGGCCGCATTATATCAGGAACTTTTTTGGAATTGGTAATGAGACCATATTTCCGGATGAGGGTAACCGGAAAATAACTTATTACCGCACAAGGTTCGATTATGTAACGGCCGAGGCAAGACTGCGTCATCCACTTGCAAAATACTTGTCCGTTAACGTGGGAATCAGATCGCAATATTATAGCGCGGCGGCAACGCAGAATAGTAATAATTCACTCGACTCTTTCAGCAACAGTCATCCGGATTATAATATTTTCAGCAATAAATTCTATGCGGGATTTGTGGCCGGTATTGTTTATGATACAAAGAACGAGGCAACATTGCCCAGTGCAGGTATACAGGCACAATTGAATGTGATGGCAATAAAAGCATTTGATACAGAGAAAAGAACCTATACACAGGTTACCGGCGGTTTTGAACATTTCCTCAGTCTTAATAAGGATTCAACCATAGTATTGGCTAACCGTGTAGGCGCTGGAGCCACAGGAGGCAAACCTGCATTTTTCCAATTACTGTACCTGGGAGGGTCCACTAACCTTCGTGGTTACCGTAACTATCGTTTTGCGGGCAATAGTTTTGTGTATCACAATATAGAACTAAGGGCAAAATTATTTGATTTCACTTCCTACCTGCTTCCCGGCACCGTGGGCTTAACTTTATTTAATGATTTGGGAAGGGTATGGGTACCGGGCGAGTCTTCTGCTGTATGGCATGATGGATATGGTGCCGGCATTTACATAAGACCAGCGCAACTGGCACTGATACAAATTCAGGCAGGCCATTCACCTGAAGGTTGGCAACCTTATATAACACTGGGTTTCAGGTTTTAACTCTTTGACAGGAGCCGGATGAATTCCATTCCTTTCGCAGCACGCCCAGCAAGTAATCAGGGACTTATTTTTAAAGCGTTTTTGCTACGCGAAATCCCAGGCCGGCGCTTCCATAACCCATGTGTTGACCCCAATTTCTGGATGCAGAGCGGATTAATGCAGGTGGATCCCAGGCATCGCCGCCGCGGCATATTCTGAAAGAACATGAACTTTTTCCGTTCATCCACAACCATATATTACCCGGCATTTTCAACATAGTATCCGCCTTGTAGGCAGAACCATCTATCGGTAAGCCTGAATAGGATGCAGAAAGACAATCCTCCACCCATTGCAATACATTACCATGCATATCGTAAAGGCCAAATTGATTCGGTGGAAATGCGCCAACCGGTGATGTGGTCACCCATTTATCGCGCCCCCGCGTTAACCCTATGCCAGCGGTGGTATCGGTGCCGTAATTAGCATATTCATGGCTGGCTGTATCTCCCCAGGGATAGGGTGTAGTTGTTCCTGCTCTTGCAGCATATTCCCACTCTGCTTCTGTTAAAAGTCTGTAATTGGCGCCCGTTTTCAGGCTGAGCCATTGTACATAATCCTTTGCATCATTCCATGTTATGCAGACTACGGGATGGTCGTCATCTTGCAGAAAACCCAGGTTTTTCCAGGAGGCATCGGGGTTTGGATCCCATAAATTGCTACCTGCAGGAGCTGGCAGGCCACTCCAGCTGCAGCCCCCGTGTGTTTGCCGGTTGGTGGCTTTTACAAACGCAGCCCATTGTCCCCTTGTAATATCAAACTTGCCTGCAGCAAATTGCCGGATACTTACCTTCCGCAATGCCCCTTCTACCGCCAATTGATAATCAGTATAAAAATTATGCCCCAGCTCACCAACCGTACTGCCCATTGTGAAGCTGCCTGCAGGTATTACCACCATCTCAGGGCAGGTAGAACAATCGCGGAAAGCTTGCCCGGGAATAAGTTTTTTCTGCGCAAATACCATTTGGGTAGTCACGAAGGATAAAATAATTAGTGTGAACGAAAAGAAACCTGACTTTTTTATTTTTTTTATGATCATGTTACAGCTATTTTGAAGGAGATAATACACCAGCGGATTTGTTTTAGCTTGTTCAGCATAGTGGGTTATTTAATTTTCCTGTGCAGTACACCATAATCCGTAGCTTCCATCAATTGCGTTATGTGTCCGTCTTTGTCTTTAATAAAAGAAACGGGTACCGGCCAGCCAGGGGCAAGAAAATACGATGCTGATTGTGGGATCAGTTCTATTTTGGGGGCAGTCTCCCATTGTTTGCCAAAAAGCTTATTCCCTTCTTTAAAGATGATATAGGTAGATTGACGTTCTTCATTGAAATACGTGCCCGTGTAATTATTATATAAGGCCGGATCGATTTTTACACCGGCGGGCATTTCACGTTTATTTTTTTCACCAAGTCCATGGTCCATACCACAAATTGCGCAATGGGTAAAAGGGAGCCGACTGCTCACAGCATGTTTTGCAGCAGGAAGTGTACGCAAATATGCGTACATGGCCCTGAGATCCTCATCGGTCATATTTCTATACGCCACCCAGGGCATGATTGGGCTGAGGGTGCCACCCTTACCTGTACGGATTGCAAAAATAAAATTCTGCGGTCCGTAAGGAATGCCCGATTCATCAGCAGTAATATTGGCACTGAAAGCCCTGCGTCCAAAGCGTGTTATATCATTTCCACCGCCGTTGATGCCAGGATTATAGGCTGCATGAGAGGTATGACAGCCTACACATTCTCCAATTCTTACCAGGTACATGCCGCGTTTTATACTGTCTGACTGATCTACAGCCAGAACAGGTGAGGTAATGGGCGCAATCGATTTTTCCATGCCCGCTTTTTCTTCTGCAGACATTTTTGTTGGAGGCACCACATTATGTACCGGCGCAAGGGAACGCAGGTAAACGATTACAGCGGCAAGTTCTTCATCGGAAAGATTCCTGAAAACAAAATGGGGCATCCGCCAGTTGAGCGCTCTTCCATCATGCCCGGCACCTTCGCGTATTGCACGGGCCAGCATGTCATCGGTCCATGTGCCTGCACCCGTTTCTTTATCAGGTGTAATGTTGGGCGCAATGATGCGCATGGTACTGTCTTCATTTATTATTGTGCCGCCACTGCCTTTCCTGTCTTCCAGCGGTGGTGCTCCCGGCAAATCCCAATTACGCGGAGAATGGCAGGTGAAACACTGCAGTATGCCATTTGCCAGGTAACCACCCAGTTTCAACCGTTGCGCTGTCGGCTCAAATTTTACATTTGTCAGCGGACGTACGCGGAAAGTATCGTTGGTGGATTTCTTTTTTGTATTATCGGTAGTGGATGATTTATCTGCTGGTTGGTTATTTTTGCAGGAGAATACCACCGAAGCGGTTATTACCATTGCTATTGAAATGATAACCAGCAAAAGGTTCTTATAATGCATGTTGGGTTGGTTTTTACAGCGTGTAATAAATGACCAATCATTTGTTTAAAGACTTCTTCCTGTTTGATATTGGTTTTACGGCCGCCAGCTTCATGTCAAGAAAAGCTTCTCCTTCTTTGCCGGCAATCACCCATGTTGATTTAATGGTCCATGAATCAGATGCCGGTTCCCAGGTAAAGCGTTGAACAATCAGTGAGTCGGTGCCAAATTTTGCAACTGTCTTAAATTCATTACCGGTGCGATAACCATAACAAAAACCTTCGAATGGCTCTTCGTCGCCCTCTATACTCATTCCGTGAATAATATATCGCTTGTTGCTGTGATTATACCCGATAAACTCCTCATATTCCATTTGCACATGAAACCAAGGAATAATTTCATGGCTCCTGAGATGAATCCGCAGGAACTGGTGACTCAAAACCCATGCTGCATCAAGGACCGATGTAAACGGACTGCCATGGGCCATTGAGGTAACATTCCATTTGCCAACAAGGTGATTGAGAAGATCGTCGTGGAACCGCCCGTCTGTGGTGTCTTCTGCGTTTTGTGCAAATGATACAGTCGTAGCGAGTGTGCAAAAGGCAATTGTTATAATCAGCAGAAATTTTTTATGATGCATTGGTTTTATTTTTTATATAATGTTCGACCGGCTGTGCCTGTACAACTGGTTTTAATTATCAGTTGAAAATATCAGCAATAGGGTAAAAAGGGTGCTGGTTCATTTACTGCTTCCCTCTGGTTAATGACTATTTTTCATTTCTAACCGGGCAATATGATTAATTTCCCTGTAGACCAGGGTTAGAAGATCTGCGAAAAAAAAGAAAACGACAATGATTAATACAACAACTATTGGGATAATGATCAGGGAAAGGTTTTTTGAATACAGCATGATTTATATTTTAAAAGGTTTATTACCGGTTACAAGTATTGGCAACGCTGCCAATCCGGGTTAACGGTGAGCATGCGAGTAATGCAATAGAACCTTAACCCGCTTTTACGAAGTTACTGCACGTCGTTTTCACCACCTGTCACATGAACTGGTGATTTATTGCCAGGTGCTGAAAGTCTGAAAAGGTGATTATGATGATGAGAAGACCGGGAAGTTTTATATCAGTTTTTGCTGGATAGCTTTTGCAACAGCTTCACTCTTGGAGTGTACATGCAGCTTTTCATAAATATGCCGCACATGTGTACTAACAGTATCAATTGAAATAAAACACGCCGATGCAACGGCTTTATAAGATTTGCCTTTTACCAGCAGGGCTAAAATTTCTTTTTCACGTTCAGATAAATCGATAAATTCTTTTTTTTCGCTGGTGTTTTGCAGGCGGAACATTTGCAAAACTTTCGCCGCAACGGATGCCGTCATAGGTGCACCTCCCAGCGATGCTTCGCGGATGGCTTCAATCATTTTTGGCGGCGCTGTCTTCTTCAGCATATAACCCGAAGCCCCGGCACAAATAGCAGCAAATATTTTGTCGTTGTCTTCAAACACCGTTTGCATCATAATATGCACCTGCGGAAATTTTTCTCTAATCATCTGAACGGCTTCTATACCCGAGATGCCGGGCATATTAATGTCCATCATTACTACATCGGGGTTGGCAAGCTGCATATTGCGTAACAGTTTGTTTGCGTCTGAAAAAGCCCCTGTGCACGACATCCCATCGGCATTGTTTATCAGTTGCTGCAGGCTTTCGCGCAGCGGCTTATTGTCTTCAAATATGGCTACTTTGATTTCCATCAGCATGATAAAACCGTTGGGTAAAGGAATGATTTATTTTGCCGGCTGCTTATCACCAGTTTATGTGATTTTAAATGTAAGCTGTACCGCCGTTCCCTGTTTCAGGTGCGAGGTAATACTGAAACGGGCGTTCAGTTCCGCGGCACGTTTTTTTAGGGTGCTCATTCCATTGCCGTTCAATACCCGTGCAGGGTCAAAGCCATTGCCATTGTCGCAGATGTTCATTTTAACCTGGTGATCTTTTTGCGTAATACAAACACATATTTTTTTTGCGTCTGAATATTTTGCAGCATTGTTGATGGCTTCTTTGAAAAAAAGGTAGAAATTTTTACGTTGCCCCATTGTTAGTCTTGAGCAGGAAAGCGATGCATCGCCGGAGAAGTCCAGTTCAATATTTTTAGCTTCCAGTATTTCTGCTGCAAACTGGTTCATCCGCTGCAACACGTTTTCAAAATGATCATTTTTAGGGTTGATTGCCCACACAATATCACTCATGTTTTCCTGTATGGAAAGCGTGTTCTCCCCAATACTGGAAAGCAGGTGCGATGCTTCAGGCGATTTTTGCCTGGCAAGTTCACTCATAATACTGATGCTGCTCAATGTAGAACCAATTTCATCATGCAGATCATCAGCAATGCTGTTGCGTATATTTTGCATTTGTTTGTGGCGGTTGTTCCTGAACATTATGCCAGCAATTACCAGGAGGGCAATAAGGCCAGCGGCCAGTAAATAGAGTTTGAAACGGGTTTTTAATTCCTGTTGTGATGATGCTATTTCTTTTTGTTTTTCCTGCTCCCGGTAAGTAAGATTTTGGATAGTAATTATTTTTTCACGGTTAAACAGGCTGTCCTTTAAACGGGTGGCAATCCTTTCGTATTTCAATGTACTATCTGCCTTTTTTTTTGATTCATAGATGGAAGCAAGCATATTGGCGGCTTTCAGCAGACCGGCGGGATATGTTTTTGATATCTTTTCGGTCAGTATTTTTTTGGCGTACCAGGTTGCTGAATCCGTTTTGCCCATTGCCTTGTATACAGCGGCAATACCGTTGTAGCCGTCAATTAAAAATATTTCTGCCGACACAACTATTGATAAAGATATGCCCTGGTGGTAATAACAGAGCGCTGAATCATACCTGCCCTTACCGGTAAATGCATTCCCGAGCACGACAGACATGCCGCTGGTTTGAAGACGGCTGTTATAACTTTCCTGGTCTTTGTTTTGTTTAACCGTTTCATAACATTTTTTCGCGTAGAACAATGCAGAATCAGACTGGCCCATTCCATTAAATATTCTTGTTAATCCCGACCACAGGCAAAGCCCTTCATCGGGAAATGAACGTTCAGCTATCTTCATCACTTCCCGCCAGTATTGTAAGCTCATCGCATAGTCTCCAAGGTTGAAATAACATTCGCTCAACATGCCATTTGACATTGCTATTGTTCTTGGCGTATTTATTTTTTGTGCAAGGGCAAATGCTTTAAAACAGGATTCCAGTTGCCGGGGATAATTCCCTAAAAGAGTCAATGACCCATTTGACGCAACTTCCGACCAGAAGATACCAGGTTCAAAGTTTAGTTTTTCGGCGAGTGTTAAAGCCCGTTGTGCATAAAAGAAGCTTGAATCGGGATAATACAACTGGTATGAATTGCTTAAACTGATGAATGTCCATACTTTATTGGTATCGGGTTTTTGTGTTGCAGCAATTTTTTTGACCGAATCCAGCCATTGTGTTTGTGTGTATACGCCCATGGTACATAATTGCAGCGCAAGTAAGAGGACGATATGTCTGGTTGATGGGTTCATGTTTAAATTAGCGTAATTAAATAGACAATCTCATAAATAAGATACATTGTTCCTGCATCCCGGCAGCACCGGAACCGGCAATTTGCGGACGGCATACGGAAATAATTGTATAAAAACAGGCAACGACAAAAATGATGTAATGGTCTAAAAAATAAGATCAGGGTAAGAATCCCGTAAAGAAGCTGCATAAATGTAAGTAATAAATCAATCGGGCAGATACCCCATTCGTAGTATTGGTGTATTTATCGCTATGCAGTAAAGCCGGCTTAGTTTTCTTTGAAGGCTGCTATTTCAATGATCCCTGACAGTGATTTTACCGGAAAAATCATGGTCCCCTGAAAAAAATAAGGGGCCATAGTCATAAATTGTTATCTTAGGTAATACCGCAAAGAACCGGTAGCCGCGTACTGCCTGTTACAATGTACAATTACAACCAATATGACTACCGGATCGGGCGATAATAAAACTACATTAGACAGGGCGTTGGGACTTTTTACTGCCACTTTACTCGTAGCGGGTATTATGATCGGCTCGGGCGTTTTTAAAAAGATTATTCCCATTGCACATACGGGTATGCCGGAGGGCTGGATACTGGTTGCCTGGGCGCTGGCCGGTATCATTACCATGTTCGGCGCATTCAACCTGGCTGCATTGTCTTCATTAACGGAAGAATCGGGCGGTATTTACGAATATTTACGGCTTGCATTTGGAAACTTTTTTTCCTTTTTATTTGGCTGGACAGATTTTGCCATTATTGGGCCTGCTTCCGTTGCAGCACTGGCATTTATATTTTCCCAAACCATCAACACATTGGTGCCATTACCTAACCCGCTTGAACAATGGCATGATGTTTCTATTGCAAATTTCATTTATCCCTTTGCTGATTCGGGTATTAAATTACTGTCCATAGTAATTATCATTGCGCTAACCTGGATAAACTACCTGGGCGTAAAAGAGGGCGGTTACGTAAATAATATTTTTACTTCGGCCAAAATACTGGGCATTCTTGCGTTAATAGTATTGGGTTTATTTCATGCGCCGCAGGCAGGTCAGCCGCTACAGGAAATTGCTTATACCGCCAGACCTGTTTTGCAGGGCAGCAGTTTCTTCAGTGCTTTTTTTGTGGTATTGCTGAGTGTATTCTGGGCTTATGACGGATGGGTAGACATTGCGGCCGTTACCGGCGAGATTAAAAACCCAAGGCGGAATGTGCCACTTTCCATTATATGCGGGGTAGCCATTGCTACCGGATTGTATTTGCTGGTGAACTATGCCTATATGAAGGTGCTGCCCCTTGATAAGCTGGCAACCGTTAGCGAAAACCAAATTGGTGCCGCGGTGGTGGCAAAGACCTTATTGGGCAATGCCGGCGAAACAATGATCATTGTGCTGATTATGGTGAGTGTATTTGGTTCGCTGAACGGCGTAATACTTTCTCATACGCGTGTTTACTTTCGCATGGCACAGGAAAATTTTTTCTTTAAGAAGGCAGCGCTTGTGCATCCACGTCATAAAACGCCTTATTATGCGCTGCTATATACGATGATTTGGAGTATCGTACTAACCATCTCCGGCACATTTGATGTACTGACAGACATGATCATCTTTGCCACATTTCTTTTTTACGGATTACAGGCCCTGGCCGTACTAAAAATGAGAAAAGCCGGAAAAATAACCGTAAAAATAACCGGCTACCCCCTGGTGCAGATCATTATTATACTCTTCTCCCTGACCCTGCTTATCAACACAATAGTATCTCAGCCAAAACAAACCCTGACGGGTGTATTGCTTATGCTGAGCGGGTTGCCGTTTTATTATTATTTCCGCAAGCGTAACGGGCAATAAGTTGCATATTCTTAACAATTTGGGGCTTTTAAAAATTGTTTTTATACTATAATTTTGAGCCTTACAGCCAGTTAAAACTGGCTTACCCTGTGTTATGAAAAATATTTTCTACCCGTTGTTAGTTTTATCAGGCTTTGTGTTTTTAGCTGCGTGCAGCGGCAGCAAACATGCTGCGAAAGAATCCGTTTATGTGCCTTTTACAAAACAGCTAAAACAGCGTATTGAGAACAATCAGCTGGATATTAAAAAAGTACAATTTTTTGTAGATCAGAAACTGGTGTTGCGCAGATCGCTGGGCACACAAAAAAGTGATATAAAGTCTGGTGTCATCCTGTTTGAAAACGGACAGTATATTAATGAGGTAATTATACCAAAGTATACACCTGGTATTTGTGAAAATATCTTTGGCGATAAACTGATGCTGAGTTTTGAAGCAGAGAATAACACCGTTGCATTTGGGCCAGGCGGCCTGAATGCCGATTATTTTACTTTATATGCAAGGAACTGGAACAATGGACGGGCGGAAATGACCTACGACAACAACTCGTACAAAGTGCAGTGTGTAACTTGTAACAATGTGGGCGAAGTAAGACTGGTGGTTAAAAAAAGTGAAGCCGACAAATTTGAAACTAAACAGCGTGTAGTAGAAGGAAGAAAGGTGAGTGAATAAATGGCCCGGAAAGAAAGCAGTTTGAGTGCTGAAATACTTAAATCATATCCATCCGTTTTGAGATCCGCATGCTGGCTTTAAGGCCGGCATTTTTTGTAAGGCCTATGCAACCTTGCCGGCAGCTTTCAGGAAAAAGCGGTATTCAATCAATTGCCGGTTGAACCGGTTGCCGAAATATTACTTACATTTAGCCACGATTATACCTCATACTAATCTGAACGACCAGCTAAATGAAAAAACCCCTGCTATTAGTGACTCTTTTATTGGCGTATGAGGCTATTCGTGCCCAACACACCGCTCCTGATACCGTTACGACCGGCATTTATATAACCAGCATACACGATATTGATTTTAAACAGAAAGAATTCACCATTAACTGCTGGCTGTGGTTAAAATATAAAAACAAGGCATTTAATTTTGCCGAAAACCTGGAAGTGCCCAACGCGAAAACGGTGGTAAAATCTTTTACTACTACCGATAGCTCCAACGGCCGCATTTATATGATGATGAAACTGCAGTGTGTAATGAAAGATGCCTGGAGAATCAGCCATTTTCCATTCGACCGGCAGAAGCTGCGGTTTTTTATTGAGAACTCACAGTATGATTCACAGTCACTGGTATTTAAACCCGATACTTTGGGCAAGCATTTTGATCCGCGTTATGTGCTGAACGGATGGACCATTGACAGTTGTATTTTGCAAACCGCGTTAAAAAAATATGAAACTGCTTTTGGCGATGAGAGCCAGCCACAACCACGTACAACCTATAGCCAGTTTCGCGTAATGATGGACATTACCCGTAATGCCGGCAGTCTGTTCTGGAAAATGTTCCTGGGTATGTACATAGCTTTTCTGATTGCCTATACCTGTTTTTATATTCATTCAGACGGCATCGACAGCCGTTTTGGGCTGAGTGTAGGTGCATTGTTTGCAGCCATAGGCAACAAGTACATTATTGACTCCGCTTTGCCTGAATCGACTTCTTTTACCCTGGTGGATACATTGCATGGTCTTACCCTGTTTTTTATCTTCTGCGTGGTGGCCTGTACCGCGTATAGCCTTCGCCTGGTAAAAAAGAATAAACAACCACAGGCGGCAAAATTCGACATGATTGCCGCACAGGTATTGCTGGCCCTTTATATTGGATTGAACATTTGGTTTATTACGCAGGCGGCGGGAAAATAAATTTTTATCGGTTGTTAATATCTTAAGGTGCATTTACCCCTGTCGAAATCTAAAAATGATGAACTTTAACCGGGGTGTATTTTCAACCGGTCAAAAAGTTTTCATGAAGAATGCCGACATCAAAGATCCTGAATTTCTTGCAGCGGTGGAGGCAATTGATTCGGGCAACCTACCGGCCCTGAAAACTTTTACGGGCCAATACCCGCGGCTGGTTACCCAACGCCTTGATCATCCAGCACCAGGATATTTTAGAAATCCCTACCTGCTCTGGTTTATTGCGGGCAATCCGGTGCGTCACCAAAAACTTCCGGCAAATATTGCGGATATAACACAGTTTCTTATCGCCGCAGTGCAGCAGCACAGCCCTGCAAGTTTTCAGGAACAGTTAGATTATACACTTGGCCTGGTAGTGACCGGAAGAGTCCCGCGTGAAAGCGGTGTCCAGTTAACATTGATTGATTTACTGATTGATGCCGGCGCAAAACCTGGCAACGGACATGGCGCCATTGCCCACGGTAACCTGGCCGCCGCGGAAAGGCTGGTGGCAAGAGGCGGATCGTTAACACTGGCCACTGCCATTTGCCTTAACAAAACGAATGATATCTTATCGCTTGCAAAAGAATCAACCATGGCTGATCGTGAGATTGCGTTGGTAGCCGCTGCATTTTATGGAAAAGCCGAAATGCTTACATTTATCATAAATATTGGCGTAAACGTAAACGCCTACCCCGATCCGGCAGGTGGATTTCATTCGCACGCAACAGCGCTTCACCAGGCGGTATTTTCCGGTTCGCTGGAAGCAGTAAAAGTGCTGGTAGAAGCAGGTGCAGATAGGGGTGCAACAGATTTGATCTATAACGGAACGCCGTTGGGATGGGCGCAACATATGCAAATGGAAATAAGCGATGCTGCGGCAAAGAAAAAATATGCAGCAATAGAAGCATTTTTACGCAGCAAAAACCGGTGCTAAAAAGTTTTAAAAATACAGTCTGTGGATGCATTAAAAAATGATTTTGATACCAATGGCTTTCTTGTTATAAAGGGATGCTGCCCTCCGGAGGCATGCAATCAACTCATTGACAGGGCTGCGGCTTTGTCGCGTAGTTTTGATTACAAGGGCAGGGCATCTGTTTTTCAAACAAATGATCAGGCAAAAACAAGCGACGATTATTTTTTGGCTTCAGGCGATAATATTTCCTTTTTTTTTGAAAAGGATGCTTTTGACAGCCAGGGCAACCTGCTCCAGCCGGTTGAAAATTCTCTCAACAAGATCGGCCACGCCCTGCACGATCTGGATCCGGTTTTTGATGCTTTCTCCCATTCTCCTCAATTAAAAGAGTTGGCAAAAGAACTTGCACTGGATGATTACCTGGTTATTCAGAGCATGTATATCTTTAAACATGCAAAGATTGGCGGTCTGGTAGACGTGCACCAGGATGCCAGTTTTTTGTATACCACACCGCATTCCTGTATTGGGTTTTGGTTTGCGCTGGAAGATGCAACGGCTGAGAACGGTTGTCTATGGGCAAAGCCGGGCGGACACCGCACCCATTTGCGGGAAAGATTTCGCCGCAATGGAAATGGAGGAACCTATATGGAAAAACTGGATGACACCCCCCTTATTACCAGCGACATGCAACCGCTGGAAGTAAAACAGGGCGATTGCATTGTGCTACACGGATTACTTCCCCACTATAGCCTGCCGAACACCAGCGGCCGCTCCCGCCAGGCATATGCCCTGCATGCTATCGATGGTAAAGCCATTTATCCCAGCGACAACTGGTTGCAAAGAACGCAGTTCCCACTGCGTGGATTTAATTAGACAGATGCCATGCCCTATACTTCTTTTACTCAACTTTTGTAGATTATTGTAAACAACTATCAAAGCAACACATCTGTTGCCAAATGATAAGCCATGCTCCGGTAATTAAAACATAATCCTCAGCCTGATCTGGCACAAGTCGGTGTTTCAGAACAGCATAAGGCCGGGTAATACCAATACTGTTAGTGTTAAAGTTCTCCATAAATAACAGCGCCGGCTTCATTTATCAGACATTGGCGCAATATTACTACACTTAACAACAGTACTTTTTATCAGTATACAGAATCAAAAGCAGGGTTGCTTTGAAAACTGCATACGGTAATTTTTTTAGCATTAAAACTTGAAATATGAAACGGTTAATTTTTATGGTGCTGCTGGTGGCTGCGGGTTTGTTATTCGCAGACCGCTCACAGGCCCAGGTAAGTGTTAGCGTTAACATTGGCAACCAGCCGGCATGGGCCCCCGAGGGATATGACGATGCACAATACTATTATATTCCCGACATGGGCATTTACTATGATGTGCCTGCTCATCAGTTTGTATACCAGCGTAACCGCCGCTGGGTACGTACAACGGTATTGCCGGCCTCTTATCAAAGGTTTGATTTGTATCGCATACATAAAGTGCCGATTAATCAAAGAGATGCTTATAGATTTTATGATCGCGACAGAAAGCAGTATGACCAATACAGGGGTAGATATGATCAGCGCCCGATACGCGATAGCAGGGACGACAAATATGCACAAAACAGGAATAACTGGGATCGTGACCGGTTTAGGGGTCATTCCGATAATAATGGCAGGGGCCGCGATCGCGACCGTGATCACAGGGACGGACATCAATAATTAATGGAAATAGAACAACCGGAGTTCACTAAATAACTTTACGGTTTTTTACAGGGGCAGACATCCGTGTCTGCCCCTGTTTGTATATCAGTAATATTTCCCGGGTGCGGTACGCTTTTTACGGTTGCTGGTTTTAAATACGGGTAAATTTTTATAGCTACATTTGCCTAACTATAAAACAAAAACAACCATAACATGAAGACCAATATTGGAATTACTGAAAAAAACCTGCAATCAGTTGCCGGTGAGTTATCAAAGATTTTAGCAGATGAATACGTACTGTACACCAAAACCAGGAATGCGCACTGGAATGTAGAAGGCCCCGACTTTCATACCAAACATCTTTTTTTTGAAAGTCAGTACGGTCAGTTGGATGATATTATTGACAATGTAGCAGAGAGAATACGTTCACTTGGCCATTATGCACCGGCCACCTTACAATTAATGCTGGAGTTAACCCATTTATCTGAACAGAAACGTTCTAAAAATGATGCAGCAGGTTTTATTGCTGAACTGCTGGCAGACCATGAAGCCATTATTATTCATTTAAGAGAAAATATCAATCGTTTTGCAAATGAATGGGGCGATTTGGGAACCAGCGATTTCATTACCGGGTTAATGGAAACCCATGAAAAAATGGCCTGGTTTTTACGCTCACACCTGAAATAAACAGCACCAGATTTTATTTTACAATTGCCGCTATGATAAGATATATGGCCGCCGTCTTTCTGATGGCAGTATTTTTTTCATGTGCATCGAAAGAGGGAAAGAACAGCGGCGCCAGGTCGGATTCCATCGGCCATAGTACTGATTTAAAGAGAGATACCCTGTCCGGAGGCACAGGGTATCTTGTAATGGACAAAGATTCGCTGCTCATTCCTGCATTTACCATTGAATTAAACCTGAGCCAGAAAGCAAATGAAAAGCTGAACAGGAGCAAAGAGACCATCATTGTCGCGGCATGGTTTTCGGGTGTTCCCAAAGACACCACTTCAAAAGAGTACGCAGAATCAGGAGAAATGTTTCTTGCATCAGCCCGAAAAGAACTCAGCAACAGCCGCAGTGCCAGTTTCGAAGGAGTAAAGTTTTCGAAGGCTGCCTATGATTCATTGGCCGATAAAAATATCAGCGTACTCATAAATGTGTTCAGTGGCCGCAGAACAACACAGGATAACCTGCTTGACTGCAATATACTTTCAGAGAAAATGGGCGCGGTGAGGGGACGAAAATTTGTTCTTACCGGCAAATTAATTGGCGAGGGCGATTCCTTACAGGTAAAATAAAAGAGGCCTGATTCCATTTACAGGATTGTTCCTGCCACCATATACTGATAACATAACTATCATTCAGGTGCAGGTTTTGACACTTCGCTTTGGCATTGGCGAAAAGTAGTTGTTGCTTTGTTTTTAAAATAGACTTATTTAATCCAGGGCACAAAAATAATATGAAGGCATCAACCAGGGGGCGGGTAAAAATAAAGCGTTTCTTCAGCATTCTTGGTCCGGGACTGGTAACCGGGGCAAGTGACGACGATCCCTCTGGTATTGCCACTTACTCCCAGGCGGGTGCGCAGTTTGGTATTGCTACCTTGTGGACTGCATTAATAACTTTTCCGCTAATGGCTGCTGTACAGGAAATGTGCGCACGAATTGGCGTTGTTACTTCGCAGGGTTTAACCAGCACCATCCGCAATAATTATCCACGGCCTGTTTTATACATCATCATTGCGCTGACATTTCCTGCTGTTATTCTGAATATAGGCGCCGATATTGCGGGAATGGGTGCCGTGGCCAACCTTATTTTTCCCGCTGTTCATCCCATTTTTTTTACTGTTGCTTTTACGTTTATACTAATGGTGCTGATCATTTACCTGCCCTATCAAAAAATTGCTGCAATTTTAAAATACCTCTGTATTTTTTTGTTGCTGTACCTGGTAGTGCCCTTCCTGTCAAAACAAGACTGGTTGGATATTCTGAAGCACACTTTTGTACCCACTATCCATTTTAGTAAGGCGTTTATTGGAATTTTGGTAGCTATTTTGGGAACCACCATTTCTCCATATCTTTTTTTCTGGCAGGCAACCATGGAAGCCGAAGACCAGCAACATAAAAAAAGAAAACTGGTGGTAAATAAAAGAATCATTCACAAAATGGATCTGGATGTTGATTTTGGAATGTTGTTTTCCAATATCGTGATGTTCTTTATCATTCTTACGGCAGGCACGGTGCTGTACAATGGCGGTATCCGGCAGATTGATACTGTAGAGCAGGCAGCCAAAGCATTGGAACCCATTGCCGGAAAGCTTGCTTACCAGCTGTTTGCAATAGGTGTATTGGGTACAGGACTGCTGGCTATACCGGTTTTAAGCGGCAGTCTTTCTTATATATTATCGGATACTTTTGGCTGGGGCGGCAACCTGGATAAAAAATATTATGAGGCAAAACCTTTTTACTGGGTGATTATTATTTCATTGATTATTGGATTGGGCATCAATTACCTCGGAATCAGTCCCATCCAGGCATTGATTTATACTTCCATTCTTTACGGTATTACATCGCCTGTCTTAATTGCGATAATACTTCATGTTTCAAACAATACAAAAGTAATGGGCGGGTTTACCAATGGCAAATGGTCCAATATACTGGGGTGTATTACGCTGGTATTAATGACGGCTGCCGCCTGTACACTTTTATATTTGCAGTTTAAAGGCTGATGTAAAATAATTCGGGTGTATTGTACTTCAGGAATTATTATATAATTTCAATACCGGTTCTCTCAATGCATTTCCCTTGTCTGAAACAACAAATTCCATGCTGTCTGCTATTGCTTCTGGTGTTACCCAGTCAGACGGGTTGGCGCCAGGCATACTCTTTCTGTTAAGTGCCGTATCAATGGTACTGGGCACTACCACGGTGGCGGTGATATTTTTTCCTTTGTTTTCTTCGTTGATGAAATCCGCCAGCTTAAACAAAAGCGATTTGGTTAGTGCATAAGCCGTTAGATCCTTTCCCTGTGCTGGATTGAGGGCAGGTCTTGCACCAATAAAGATCAGGCGGCCATAATTGTTTTGCTGCATATGCTGCAATAAAGGGCGTGCCATATAATAAGCTGTTTCAAAATTTAATGAAAACATTTTATGTATATCGGCGCCTGCGGTAAGGGCTATGGTGCCTGCCGCAAAACCACCCACCAGCATCAGGGCGGCATCTATTTTACCATATTTTTTTATACTGTCTGAAATAAAAGCACCGGTATGCTCTTCGTTGGTAAGATCAACGGTGATAAACGCATAATTGGTATGGCCGGTGGCAAAATCAAGATGGTTATCTGCGCCGTCTACGGCAATTACTTTATACCCGCCGTCTAAAAATTTTTTTACGCAGGCTGTACCCAGGTTTCCGTTTGCACCGGTTATAATAACTGTTTTCATTATTTGGTTTTATTCAACTAAGGTAATAATATTAGCCGCTTGTTTTGTCGGCCTGCCAACAGTTATTCCATAAAAAAGATGGATTGCACACAGGCGTAATATCGATGTGCAGATTTTCCCCGACTACGAATTCTTACAGCAAGTTTGCCAATTTTACAACAAGGCGTTGTACAAAACTTCCACCGGGTGCAATGCTTTTCTGCCGGTGCCATCCTTTATCTGGTGACGGCAACTGGTACCAGGAGCAGCAATAATATCTTCATCAGTTTGCTGGCGAACCCTGGGAAACAACACCATCTCCCCAATCTTCATAGAGAGATCGTAATGTTCTTTTTCGTATCCAAAAGAGCCGGCCATGCCACAGCAACCGGAAGGAATGGTTTCTACTGTATAATTTTCCGGCAAAGATAATAACGCAATGGAAGGCGTTACAGAAGACAATGCTTTTTGCTGGCAATGACCATGCAGTACTACTTTTCTTTTTTCTTTGGTAAACTGATCTGCAGTAATATTTCCTTTTTTTATTTCTGAAGCAAGAAACTCATCAATCAGAAAAACATTCGCAGACAATTTTTTTGCCTGTTCAAATTTATCGTCATCAGCAAGATCTATGTATTCATCCCTGAAAGTTAAGATAGCCGAAGGTTCTATTCCAATTAATGGTGCGGCATCCGTAACTACCGGGGCCAGCATTTCAATATTTTTATTCGCAATTTTCTTTGCTTTCCTGATAAGCCCTTTCGATAGCCAGGTGCGCCCGCTTTCCAGGTGTTCTGGTATAATAACTTCATAACCCAGGTTTTGCAGCAGCAAAAGCGCCGTTATGCCAATATGTGTATCATTATAGTTGGTAAATTCGTCGCAAAATAAATAGACTTTCTTTATTTTATGGGCCGGCTCATAATGGCCGCCTTTTGTTGGACGAAATTTGGTTTCATACCAGTTCTTTAATGTAGTGGCATGAAGGGTTGGCATTGATCTTTGAGTGGCAAAGCCGGAGAATTTCTTAATGGCCTTACTGATGCGCTTATTGGTCACCATAAAATTATACATGCCTGGCGCCAGGGCGCCTAAACTGGAAGACTTGCTAAAATTGGCAATCAGTTTTGATCGGAAAGGCACGCCGTTGGCATCGTAATAATGCTGCATGAATTCTGCTTTCAGTTTTGCCACATCCACATTAGAAGGGCATTCAGATTTGCAGCCTTTGCAGCTAAGACAAAGATCCATTACCTCATAAATTTCTTTATGGTCAAAACGGTTGGGTTTGTCTGAATGTGTAAGAAACTCACGTAAAATATTGGCCCTGGCCCTGGTGGTGTCTTTTTCATTGCGGGTTGCCATAAAAGAAGGACACATGGTGCCGCCTGACAATTGTGTTTTCCGGCAATCGCCCGAACCATTGCATTGTTCGGCATGCTGTAATACATCTTGTTTGTAAAAACGAAAAATGCTGGAGAAGCCGGGTGTTTGCTGACCCGGTGTGTAACGCAGCATCGTATTCATAGACGGGGTGTCTACAATCTTATTGGGGTTGAAAATGTTTTCCGGATCCCAGGTGCGTTTGATTTCTTTCAGCAACTGGTAATTTTTTTCACCCACCATTTGTTTAATGAATTCGCCGCGCAGCCTGCCATCGCCATGTTCGCCGCTAAGTGAGCCATTGTATTTTTTTACCAGTGTGGCAATTTCTGCGGCAATGCTGCGAAAGAGTTCGTTGCCCTCTGCTGTTTTCAGGTTAATGATGGGCCTCAGGTGTATCTCTCCGGAACCTGCGTGTGCATAGTGTACGGAATACAGGTTGTATTTTTTCAGAATTTCATTAAAATCGCGGATATACGCGGGAAGATCCTGCACGTCTACGGCGGTATCTTCAATAACCGGAACCGCTTTAGCATCGCCGGGCAGGTTACTCAGCAGGCCAAGTCCTGCTTTTCTCAGCGTCCATATTTTTTTGGTGTCTTCTCCAAACAACAAGGGGAAATGGTAACCTAATCCCGCGGCACGCATAGCTGCTTCTGCTTCGCCGGCAATAGCCAGGATGTCTTCGCGGTTGTTTCTTGCAAATTCAACCACCAGAATAGCGCCGGGGTCGCCCTGTACAAAAAACCGGTTTTTGAGTTGCTCTTTATTTTCTTTGGTGCATTCAAGTATATAATGATCTATCAGTTCACTGGCGCTTGGTTTATATTGCAGGGCAATAAGGTTGGCACGCAGGGCTTCATCAACGCTGTTAAAATGTACACAAAGCAAACCGGTTTCTTTGGGTGGCAACGGCACCACATTAAGTTTTATTTCGGTAACAAAAGCCAGTGTGCCTTCTGAACCGGCAATCAGTTTGCAGAAATTAAAATCGGGCTCACCTGCTGTAAATGGGGCAGTATCCAGTAACACATCCACCGCGTACCCGGTATTTCTTCGCTCCACCGATTTTTTGGGAAATTGCCTCCGTATCTCTTCCTGGTTATCATAATTGCTGAGCAGGCCTCTTACGCTCCGGTAAATGGAGGCTTCCAGCGTATCACCTTCGCATTTTTCATGAAAAGTATCTATACTAACAGATGTAAATACGGCTTCTGTTCCATCGCTCAACAATGCTTTTACCTCCAGCAAATGCTCCCGTGTACTGCGGTAAACAACTGAATTGGAACCACATGAATTATTGCCTACCATACCGCCAATCATAGCCCGGTTGGCAGTGGAAGTTTCAGGACCAAAAAAAAGGCCATGTGGCTTCAAAAACATGTTAAGCTCGTCTCTTATAACCCCGGGCTGAACCCGTACCCAGTTTTCACCGGCGTTCAATTCAATGATTTGCGTAAAATTTTTTGATACATCTACAATGATTCCATTACCCACTACCTGGCCGGCCAGTGAGGTGCCGGCGGTTCTTGGAATAAGCGATGTATGGTGCGTGCGGGCAAATTGGATAAGCGTTTTTATATCGGCTACAGACTTTGGAATGGCAACTGCCAGTGGCATCTCGCGGTAGGCTGATGCATCTGTTGCGTAAAGAGTACGCATTGTCTTGTCGAAATAAAGTTCTCCCTCTAATTGTCTGCCTAAGTCCTTTAATTGCACCTTTTTTCCGGCTGGTTTGAGTTGCCGGCGGCTGCAAAAATAAGACCTTTACGGTTTCAGGCAACGGGATTTAAAAATGAAGTGAAATGCCTGGAAACGGTCCAATTTTGTGACGGAAAAGCAAAAAAAAGAGACCAATAGGATAAACAATAAATGTTTTCTACTGATCTCTCTTTTGCAAATAGTCCGTTACCCTTATATATTGATGAAGCTGATCTGCGTTAATCAGGCCGCGTAATTTAATTTGGTTTCAAGCGGCTTCAAAATACGACTCAATAATTCCTTGTCTATTCTTGGTGTAATACCATTTTTTTCTTTAACGATCATCCACTCTTTTTCTTCATCATACCGTAATGTAAAAAAATAATCTCCGTTTAATCGTATCGAATACAGTACCCCACGTGCATCTTCGTCCTGGAAAATGTTTGCCTTTACCATATCGCCCCAATAGCGGAATTTGATTTCAATTGATTTCATAAACCATTTCATAAAGCATCCAGATTTGTTGATTCACATCAAGCGAAATTATCGTACCAAAAAATGCAGATAATTTCCTTGCAATCGGTTTCTCATAAATATTAATCCAATTTTAACTTAATTGTAGAAGATTTTCTACTTTAAACAGAGAAGGCTATAACAAATGTTATTAAAATTTAACACAACGCAGATACATAATGGAAAACGTTTAGCAGCAAGATCGTTTTTTTACTAAGTGCTTTTAATAAATGTGCACTAAAGTTAATACCTATTCATTACCGGTAGTTTTTTCGGGGCCCGTTTACTGTTTCCATTTTGACGTTATTTATTAAGATTCCATAAGCCTTGCTTCTTCCAGGTCAAGTTCCCATTCTTTGTTCCTGAGCAATTCTTCTGAAAATGTTCTTTCGCTGCGTAATTTTTGTATTTCTTTTCTTCTTACCGAAACAATTTCGATAAGCATCCTCCGGTAAGTGGGTAAAAAACCAGCCGAGGAAATGGTTTCTTCTTCTTTCAGCAGTTTCTTGTTGGTTATTTCTATCATTCTTTCGTAGCGTTCTTTCAGCCGCCGGAATGCGTCCACATCTCCCAGGTTATCTCCATGCTCGCTTTGCATATAGTCAAGTGCAGCGGTGGCCAGTCGAAGGCGAACCGTTAGTTCCTGCTCCTCGGCATTTTCAGCCTCTTCGTCTTTTACTTTCAGCAGGCGAATTACAAGGGGCAGGCTCAGCCCCTGCAATACCAGGGTAAACAAAATCACAATAAAAGTGATAAAAAGAATAAGGTTACGCTGGGGGAAGTTTTCGCCGGTAGCCAGTGTTAGTGGAACAGCCAGGGCAGATGCCAGCGATACCACACCCCTCATACCACTCCAGCCAATAACAAATACAAGCCGCCACGGTGGCCTTTTTTCGCGCCGGCGGATGTTTTTAGACAAGATGCGGGGAAGATAGGCGCCCGGGAACACCCATAAAATGCGTATAACAATGGTTAGCAGGCTGATTACTACCGCATACAAGACTGCGTCGCCGATGGTTTCTTTTCCCAGTCCCGAGCTGACGGCCGGCAACTGAAGCCCGATTAGTATAAACACCAGCCCGTTTAAAAGAAAAGTGAGCGTTTGCCAAAAAGAATAGACCTGTATACGCGAGTTGTAGGTAAAAATTTCGTGCGAGCGGTAGCTTAAAAACAAACCACCGCTAACCACGGCCATTACACCGGAAAAATGAAAATGCTCAGCCGTTATATACATTATATAAGGCGAAATAATGGTAATTACCGTGTCAATACTGCCGGTAGTGGGTAGAAAACGGTGTACTGCATATACAATTAGGGCTATCACCAGCCCAATCAGGATACCAATAAAAGCCACTGCAAAAAATTGACCGGCCGTTTTCCAGAAAAAAAATTGACCTGTAAATATAGCGGCAAGGGCTACCCGAAAAATAATCAGCGAAGAAGCGTCATTGATCAGGCTTTCGCCTTCCAGTATGGCAGTAACGCGTTTGGGTATACTCAGTTTCTGAAATACAGAAGCGGCTGCCACTGCATCGGGTGGGGAAATAATGCCGCCCAGCAGAAAACCAAGCGCCAGTGAAAAATCAGGAATCATGGCATGTGCTGTAAAAGCTACGCTGGCCGATGTAAATACAACCAGCCCGGTGGCCAGCATAAGGATGGGTCTTTTGTACTGCCAGAAATCTTTCCACGCCGTGTTCCATGCAGCAGCATAGAGCAATGGCGGAAGAAAAATAAGAAATACCAGGTCGGGCTGAAGACTGACTGCGGGCAAACCAGGAATAAAACTTATCACTAGGCCGGCAATCACCAGAAATATCGGATAGGAAATATGCAGTTTTTCGCTCAGCATGGTAAGCATGGAACTGAGGAAGAGCAGCGAAAGTATAAGCAGCAGGTTTTCTTGCATTGCGGGTGAAATTAAGAAACTTATACATGATTTTTTTTCCGGCCGGCGGGTCATTATTTTTTTGAATTGGTAGCGCCGGCAAACCTTCCGGTCTTTGGGGTTGATAAAGAAATTCATCAATACTGTGGAAATATGGCAGCAATAATGCCCGGCGCCACCCTTATCTAAACGCCCTGATTCCGCGGCATGCGATTTGAACGTGTTCAGGTGCAAAAATTGGTGAACGAAAAACTTATCATAACGAAAAATTTATCATTATGCAAACGACTACTACAGCAACAGTTGAAATACTGAACGATTTGGTTGAAATAAACAACGACCGTATTGTTGGTTATGAAAGGGCGCTGAAAGAATTAAAGGACGGCGACGCGGATTTGAAAAGTCTTTTTACTTCAATGATTGACGAAAGCCGTAAAATAAGGGTGGACCTGGCAGGCGAAGTGCAGGCCCTGGGCGGAGAATTTGAAGCCGGTACTACCGCCAGCGGCAAGTTGTACCGGGCATGGATGGACGTAAAAGCGGTTTTTACAGGAAACAGCAGGCATAGTATTCTGGCCAACTGCGAATACGGCGAAGATGCCGCACAGAATGCATACAAAGAAGCGCTGGAAGGAGATTTGCCGGCTTATATACGCACCACCCTGGAAGCGCAAAAACAAATGCTGAAAGCTTCTCACGACAGAATAAAAGCTTTGCGCGATGCAGCTAAATAATTGTGATTAATATTTGCTGTATTTATTACGGATGGATATTTTCACAATGGAAATGGCCGCAGGTACAATAACTGTGGCCATTTTTTATACACCATCCCTGACATTATCGTATAACCGTAATTGGCGCAGCATATATCGCAGCAGCATATATCATTATTCTGAATCATTTCATTGATTTATCTTTAACCGTGCCCGGTATCATAACCGGCAGATAGCATCAATGAAAAAATACCTTGCGTTTATTGCCGTATGCTTTTTGGCGCCCATGCATATACTGGCGCAACCCCCTGACAGCGCTGTACATAAAGTGTTGTTTCTTGGCAACAGCATCACCTATGCAGGCAGTTACATAACAGATATAGAAGCTTATTACAGTGCCCGGCATCCTTCCGTTTCAATAACCTTTATGAACCTGGGTTTGCCCAGCGAAACAGTTTCGGGGCTCTCCGAAGAAGGTCATGCAGGCGGCCATTTTCCCCGCCCCGATCTGCATGAAAGATTACACCGCATCTTACAATTAATAAAACCCGATATTGTTTTTGCCTCTTATGGTATGAACGATGGTATTTATCTGCCATTTGATGAAAAACGTTTTCAGCAATATAAAGACGGCATGATCTGGCTGCATGATACCCTGGCAACCACCGGCGCAAGGGTTGTTATTCTTACGCCGCCGGTATACGATGAGCTGCGGGGTGGCGCAAAAGGCTATGCGGCGGTGCTGGATAAATACGCTGCCTGGCTGCTGGCACAAAGAAAAACAGCAAAATGGGAGGTGGCAGACATCCATTTTCCTATGAAAAAATACCTTGAGGCACACCGCAGGCTGGACGCCAATTTTGGAATAGATGGGTTTGCGCTGGCCAATGATGGCGTGCACCCGGGCGAGGCTGGTCATTGGTTAATAGCTAAACAACTATTAATATATTTGGGTGAGAAAGATGCTGTGCAATATCCGGATATCAAAACTGCGGTGATGGGCCAAAAAAATGGGTTATTAATATTACAACTGGTAGCAGAACGACAGGGTTTTATGAAAGATGCCTGGTTAACTGCTACCGGCCATACAAGGCCGGGCATGAAAACAGGACTACCGCTTGGTGAAGCCAAAAACATGGCAGCAGGTATACAGGAAAAAATCAATGCCCTGAGATAACGGGCATACCCGGGTTTGTATAAATATCTGCAACCGGCAGCATCCGGTAAAACAAAACAATTATTGCTTATGAATATCCCCACCAATTCCTTTCTTGTTCAATCAGTTGGTATCCGCCAGCTCTTATCGCTGTTATTATTATCGGTTTCTTTTTGTTACCTGGCGGCGCAAACACCCGCCTCGCTTGTTTTACAAATGGACAAACAGGGGGCACCGGTGAGCCCCAGGTTGTATGGCCTTATGACCGAAGAAATCAATTATTCGTACGACGGCGGCCTGTATGCCGAATTGATCCGCAACCGGATTTTTAAAGACAATCCAAAAAATCCTGATTACTGGTCGGTAATCAGGGATGAAGGCAGCACTGATTCACTGAAACTGGATACAAAACAACCCATTAATAATGCATTGACAACCTGCCTGTTGCTGGATGTGCAACAGCCGGGTAAGCGCACCGGTATTGCCAATAGCGGCTACTGGGGCATACCAGTACAGCCCAATACTAGTTACCACGGTTCTTTTTATGCTAAAACCGATCGCATTGATAAAAACCTGACTGTTAGCATAGAGAGCAATGACGGCAAAACGATCTATGCAACAGCCCGGGTCAGCCGTGTAGGCAACGAATGGCAACGTTACACGTTTACGCTGGTTACCGGGAATACTGTTCAACCATCAGCAGATACCAGGTTTGTAATTGCGGCTACTGATGCGGGTAAGTACTGGTTTAACCTGGTGTCGCTCTTTCCGCCCACCTATAACGATCGCTCAAACGGGAACAGACCAGATATTATGCAGATGCTGGCGGCTATGAAACCGGCTTTTTTACGTTTCCCCGGCGGTAATTACCTGGAAGGGCAAATGTTCTCCACACGGTTCGCCTGGAAAAAAACATTGGGGCCATTGGATCAGCGCCCCGGTCATATGGGTACCTGGAGTTATCGTTCTTCTGATGGAATGGGCCTGCTTGAATTTCTTGAATGGTGCGAGGACCTGAAAATGGAACCCCTGCTGGCTGTTTTTGCAGGCTATACATTAAACAGGGATTACCTGGATTCAGGTAGTTTGCTGCAGCCTTTTGTTGATGATGCCCTGGAGGAAATAGAATACGTTATTGGAGATGCCAGTACAAAATGGGGTGCTAAGCGGGCAATGGACGGACATCCAAAACCATTCAAACTCAGTTATATTGAAATAGGCAATGAAGATGGGTTTGATATATCGGGCAGCTATGAACGCCGTTACCTGCAGTTCTATGATGCCATTAAGGCAAAATATCCTTTTTTGAAAATCATATCCACTGTAGGTGGCAAAGATCCGCTGGGACAACGGGTAAAGGCGCCTGTGCGTAGCCTTGAAATGCTGGACGAACATTATTACCGCAATGCATGGGAAATGGAAGAAGATGCGGGGCATTACGACAACTATGATCGCAACGGCCCCAAAATTTTTGTAGGCGAATGGGCTACCCGTGAAGGAGAGCCAACACCCAATTTTAATTCAGCACTGGGAGATGCGGCGTGGATGACGGGTATGGAACGCAATTCGGACCTGGTACTCATGTCGTGCTATGCGCCATTGTTTGTGAATGTTAATCCCGGAGGCATGCAATGGAAATCTGATCTGATTGGGTACAATGCTTTATCGGTATACGGCTCGCCCTCGTATTACGCGCAGCAATTGTTCAGCAATTACATTGGCAATGAAGTGGTGCCCGTTGCTGCCAGCAATATTCCAACCCGGTTACGCGGACTTTCAAAAAAGGATAGTGCTGCCGGCATGGAAGCAAAACAAATACCGGTATTATTCTGCGTGGCCACGCGCAACACACAAACGGGAACGGTTTATCTTAAACTGGTAAACGCAGGCGGCGATATCCAGCCTGTAAAGATTAGCCTGGCGGGCGTTACAAAAGTAGCATCCTCCGGCTCAATGATTGTATTAAAAGCAGACAAGCCTGAGGATACCAACACAATTAGCGAACCAAATAAAATAGTGCCGGTGGTATCTAAAGTAAAAGGGTTGGGGAAAAATTTTACACGTTCTTTGCCCGCTTATTCCATTACCATTTTACAGATGGAAACAAAATAATGCAGGAGGGAAAATAAAATACAAAGAATATAACAGCCATATACATATGAGAAATAAACATGCCGTTGCAATGCTTCTTACAGTACTAATTGTATGTCTAGGCGCTTGTGTGACTGGCAAAAAAAGCCAGTCCGTTGCAGTGCGCAGTATAGAGCCCGGTGGGGTCTGGCCTGATGATAAAGGCAATCATGTGCAGGCGCATGGCGGGGGCATCATTAAAATAAAAAATGTTTATTATTGGTATGGCGAAGAACGCAGACAGGGGCTTGACTCAAACACACGTTATGTAAGTTGCTATACCTCCCAGGATTTAACAAACTGGAAATTTGAAGGGGATGTATTGAAGCTGACCGACCCTGAGCACCTGGGCAGACATTGGGTATTGGAACGGCCTAAGGTTTTTTACAACGCAGCAACAAATAAATATGTAATGTACCTGCATATAGATGATGCTGCCTATAAACTGGCCAGTGTGGCTATTGCCGTTAGTGATGCGCCCGGTGGCAATTTCAGGTATGTAAAAATGTTCCGGCCACTGGGGCATGAAAGCCGCGATATAGGCCAGTTTATTGACGATGACGGTACCGCCTACCTGGTTTTTGAAGACAGGCCGTTTGGCTTCAGGATTGCAAAGCTTTCTGCTGATTATATGGACGTTGAAAAAGAAATGTGCCTGGTAAAGGAACATATGGAAGGAGGGGCCATTGTACATTATAATGGATTGTATTATGCCATTGGTTCTGCATTGACCGGCTGGAAAGCCAATCCAAACAAATACGCCACTGCGCCATCGCTGGAGGGGCCATGGAGCGATTTTAAAGATATTGCCCCGCCAATGGCAAATACCTATGGAGCGCAGTCTACTATGATGATTAAGGTAACCGGTACCGATACATCTACAGTAATTTTTATGGGCGATATATGGCGGCCACGTACACAATGGGACTCGCGCTACCTGTGGATGCCATTGCAAATTGGCGGGGGAAAACTATGGTTGCCCGAACCCAAACCCTGGAGCCTTGATATAAAAACGGGTAAATGGAAGTACCATATAAATGCTGTTGCTAATTAAGGACTATAATCAATATAGAAGGCATTACAAAACGACAATCATTCTGCCGCAGGAATGGCGGAAAACGCCAGGCAAAAGAAACCGATAAGGTTTGCAGCCCTGCCGCCGTCGCCAGGCAAACCTTATCGGTTTTGCATGCGCAGTGTCGAGGGCGACGATCTTAGTAACCTACCTTGTTCGGAAAATCAAACCACCCAAAGTATTATGCAAAACAATTCATCCAGGCGAAAATTTATTAAAGCTGCTGCAATTGCGGGGGTATCGGCGGGTTTATCGCCCCAGTCTTTATTTGCGGGCGATGCAAAAGAAAATCAGGATACAGCCAGTGTTAATGAACAGGGACTTGTTTTTTTGTTCCAGGGAGATTCCATTACCGATGGCAACCGCGGGCGGAATGCCGATCCCAATCACATTATGGGGCACGGCTATGCATTTACGATAGCCAGCCGGGTTGGGGCAGATTTTCCTGCAGCGGGTTATAGTTTTTATAACCGTGGCATCAGCGGTAATAGAATACCTGATTTACAAAACAGGTGGCAGACCGATACATTGGATATCAGGCCCGACGTGTTAAGCATACTAATTGGTATTAACGACACGGCTGCATCGGTTGAAAATAAACCTGGTGCACAAAGCATTGAAGATTTTGAGACCGGCTACCGGAAATTACTGGAGGATACAAAACTGATGAAACCAAATGTCATATTTGTACTGGGACTTCCTTTTGTATATCCGGTTGGCAGGAGAAAGGAGAACTGGGAGCAATGGAAAGATGGTGTATTGCAAAGAGCTGAAAAGGTAAAGAAGCTGGCGGCGGCATTTAATGCAGTATTGGTAGACTATCCCGCCGTATTTGACAAAGCCATTACAAAAGCGCCACCTGAATACTGGATATGGGACGGTATCCACCCTACCGTGCCCGCACATGAATTAATGGCCAGGGAATGGATTAAACAAACAACCACCCGCCTGAAATTTTTAAGACGGTACAATTAGCAACATGTTTTTTCGGCCATGTGTCATTGTTAAACAACGCAATACCCCTGTAAAAAAGTGGATGTTGAACATGTTCTTAATAATCAACAATATAGTAAGCGTTGCTTTATCACCAACCAGGTTTGTAAAATTTTCGGAACTTCTGTGGAATATTTTACTCTCAATGTCACTAATAAACGCTGTCCGGGACGTACTGGATATTGAAACGGGATAGGGGGAATAGCGTAAGCACACAAAATCTTCACATAAAACAGGTTATTTAAACGTAAATGGTAAGCCGGGGTGGGGTTCTTTAATAATTCCCGGTATGGTCATTCTGTTCCCTGCTTTGTTCCATGAGCCTTGTGGCTTTATTATTGTTCGTATAATAGCAATGGCGACTATTATTTTACAATAATCTAATTTATCATGGGAATAAACATAGATAACAGAAAGAAAATAGTACTGGTGGCAGATGATGATACTGATTTGTTGCAACTGGTAAAAATGCAGCTACAGCAGGCCGGATTTGCTGTTCAGATTTCCCTGAATGGAAATGGGATAATGAAAATGGCTGCCGAAGGTCATCCGGATATAATATTGCTTGATATTGGTATGGATGGAATTTCCGGCGGGGATATCTGTAAAAAATTGAAAGCCTATCATAAAACTGCAGGTATTCCCATAATTATGATTTCTGCCAATGATAATATTGAATACATCGCTCACGATTGCGGCGCCAATGATTATGTGCCCAAGCCCTTTAACCTGCAGGCGGTAAGGGAAAAAATTTACCAGTTTGTACATTGAAACATTGCCGCATTATTTTGCTATTTCTCTTTTATTGCCTTTAAAATCTGTAACTACAATCTTTACCACGTCTTTATCCACCCGGATTTTTCTTGAAGATTGAGATAGATAACCAGCGCCATAATAAAATTCAAGCTTTCTTTTGGTATTGTTTTGATAAAAGACTTCAGCAGAAAAATCTTCCGAAAGGAGGGGTATCCATTTTGTGTTTTTTGTATCACCTGGGATTGTTTTTTCATACACCATTACACTATCCTGGTTTTGCGTGGCAATTAACAGGTCGCGATCTTTTGCTGTATGCAATGCTGCCAGTCCTTTGCCATCACCTTTTACAAAAAAACCACTACCGGCAATGGACATACTGGTAAAATTTCCTTTGCCATCCCCTTTCAGGCATAAACCGTTAAAAGCATCGTGCCTGCCGCTGTAGGGTTCCATTCCATAATCGTTGCCCACCATCACCAGGTCGGGGTTTCCGTCATTGTCAATATCTGCTGCCACCATTCCATATACAGGCGCAAATTGCGCTTCTGCCGGTAAGGGACTGATGATAAATTTACCATTGCCTTTGTTTTCAATATAACTGCTGTTCATATCCGTTGCCGTAAATACCATTGCATTCTCCTTGTCGGCCGGTTTTAAGAAATCGTCCAGCGCAGCTTTGCCATAAGCTTTGTAGGTAGGGTATTTCTTTCTTGTTGAGATCATCTGGCTAATCATATCATCGCGTGTTGTCATGGGGAATAAGTTTCTTTTGCCATCTGCTGCTTTCATGTAGCAAAATACCAGGGGATCCATTAATCCATTTTCATCAAAATCTTTTGCATACATGACCATTGGCTCATCCGGGGTAGCTTTGTAATTGCTGTTGAGTCCCAGGTTGCCTGCTACGTAGTCCATATCGCCATCATTATCGAAATCGCCGGCAATGATACTGTTCCACCAGCCGACATGCCGGTCAATGCCACTGCTGTCGCTTACCAGTTCCAGGCTATTGCCTGTATTTTTATAGAAGTTGATGGGCATCCATTCTCCGGTAGTTATTAAATCGGGTTTGCCATCGTTGTTAAAATCGCTCCACAGCGCATCGGTAATCATTCCAGCCTGCTGTAATGAAGGGCAATATTTTTGTGTGGCATCAACAAAAGTTCCGGAATAGTTGATCAGGATATAACTTTTTGGCGGCAGGGGGTAAGCGCCCGATACCACACGGCCGCCCACAAAAAGATCCAGATCGCCGTCGCCGTCAATATCGGCAGCACGCACGCATGATCCATTGGTAAACATTTTTGGCAACGATGAATAACTGGGTTTGAATTTTCCGCTGCCATCATTGATGTATAACACATCCTGGCTGGCTGGTTCATTGGGAGGCAGTTCATAGCTGCCACTAACAACATACAGGTCAAGATCGCCATCATTGTCTGAATCAAAAAATAACAGGCCCATATCTTCTGCAGGGTGGCCATCATCGGCTTGTAAGAAACGGGTTGAATCGGGTGTAAAATATCCTTTTTCATCCTGCATAAAGAACATGCCGTGCCGGCCAGCCGAACCACCAATATAGAAATCGTCGTAGCCGTTCTTGTCTATATCGCCAACGGCAATACCCGGTCCGTACTGGCTTAATTTATGCGGAATAGAAGGCTGGGTATTATAATCAATGGCATCTCTTTCCTTGTGTTTAAATGAGATGCCATATTTTTTTGCAACGTCAGTAAAAACCGGGACTGGGTTTTGTTTTGCCGGTTGCTTTGCCTCAGCATCTTTGTATGAAAGTTGCAGTAACTGGTCTGTAGTAACGCTGGTCAGCAATTGTGACTTTCCACCGGGCCAGCGTATGCGCAACGAGTCTATGTGGGTAATATTGCCGAGCCCGAAATGCGCCCTGTTGTCATCGGTTGACATATAGCCGCGGCAGGGCTGGTGTTCGTAGAATTGCTGCTTTCCTTTATCGTACCAGATGTTTACAGTTGCACCAATACCATTTATGTTTTTGTCGGGTCCTTTAAAACCCAGCATGAGTGTATGGGAATTGTTTTTTAATGTGGTGGCGATAGTAGTGTTTTCATACACAAAAGCGGGATCATTTATATTGTTGATTACAATATCAATATCTCCGTCATTGTCAAGATCTGCATACGCGGCGCCATTTGAAAATGATGGTTGCGTAAAACCCCAGGTGACACTGGTATTGGTAAATAAAATACCACCATTGTTTTTAAAAGAATAATTGGGCAGTTTAACCACGGGCAATGAGTCAGTGAGTGCCAGAGAATAATTTCCCTTGCCGCCGCCCTGACCATTATTAAATGTAATGTAATCGAGGTCAGTAACATCGCGCGGCAGCCCGTTGGTAATAACCATGTCCCGGTAACCATCATTATCAAAATCTGCCACCAACGGGCACCAGCTCCAGTCTGTCTGGTAAACGCCTGCCATATAGCCAATCTCACTGAATACAGGGTGACCCAGCGGACTCATGCCCTGGTTTAATTGCAACACATTGCGTACGTACTGGTGTTCATATCCAAATTTTTCGCTATTGTAGTAATTATAATATTCATTGCCGCTGAGCATTCTTTTTTTACGCAGGTTATCTTCGGGCAGCATTTCCAGTGAGATAATGTCGGGCATACCATCATTGTTAATGTCTGCCATATCGGTGCCCATAGCGTTCCATCCGGTGTGTTTACAATATTCTCCGAGGCGGTTGGTGAACGTGCCGTTTTTATTATTGATGTACAACAGGTCGTTCGATACAAAATCATTACTTACATAAATATCGGGCCAGCCATCCTGGTTAATATCTGATACACAAACCGCATGACCCCATCCTTCTATTGTAATGCCAGCCTCCTTCGATACATTAGTAAATGTGGCATTGCCGTTATTCCGGTAAAGCCTGTCTGTATTCAGTGCGCTGCCATCGGTTAGCTTGGGCCTGAATTTTATAGGTGTTTTCGGATCGTTTAATTCGTTGGTGACGATATACAGGTCCAGGTCGCCATCATTGTCGTAATCAAAAAACACGCCCTGTGTGCTAAAGCCGGTATCGGCAATGCCCCAGGCCGCCGCAGATTCTTTGAAAGTTGGAATGCCTTCCTTGTTAAGTCCCTGGTTGATGTATAATAAATTGGTCCGTCTTACTGTGTCTTTTCGGAAGGAGGCGCATACATAGATGTCCATCCATCCGTCATTATTGATATCTATTGCTGAAACGCCGGTACACCAATGACCTGCTCCGTCAGCACCCGAAGCCGCGGTAATGTCTTGAAATTTTAATGCGCCTTTATTGAGGTAGAGTTTATTACTCACCATGTTGCCGGATAAATAAATATCCATCAGCCCATCGTTGTTGAAATCGCCGATGCCTGCGCCACCGCCATTATAGATATTTGCCTGGTTTAGTATATTAAGTGAGTCGCTTTCGGTGATTTTGTTATTGAAGCCAATGCCTGTCCGGGCGGGACTGAGCAATCTGAACAACGTGTTTCCGGTGGTTTGGGAAAGGCAACAAAAGGTCGGGAGGACAAATAAGATAAACAGGTACAAATTCAACCGGCGCAGCAGCATAAGCAAAGCAATTAGGTGCGAAAGATAATAGTTTCTAAAAATGAATGTATGGCCTGAATCAAAATGAATAGCCAATGAAACGTGGTGAATAATTGTTTTACCTCTATTGTGAAAGCTGGCTGTTATTGCGAATCGCCCTCACGGAATTTATTTTTATACCTGAAGAAATATGGGCGATGAAGCGATCCGGGTTATAAATTATCAGCATGATGCATGTGTGAGCACAGATTGCTTCACTTCGTTCGAAATGGCGTGGAAGTATGAGTCATTGCAATACCGTGGAGATTGCTTCACTGCGTCCGCAATGAAGTCCTGAATGTTTTGCGGTAAGTCATCGGGCTTAGTGTGGTGCGATCTTTAAATGTTTTGTAAAAATTAGATATGTCATTGAAACCGCTGTCGAAACCTATTTGTACAATTGGTTTTTCGGTATTCACCAGCTGCCCGATGGCAAAATCGATGCGGTAATCGTTTACCACTTCAATAAAAGTCTTCCTGGTTAGCTTTTTAAAATATTTACAGAAAGCCTCAGGGGTCATACTGGTAGTTGCAGCTACTGCTTTGAGCGATATGTTTTTTTGGAAATTTTCAACTATATAAGCCATAGCGGCGTGGATTCTTTCCTTTTCAACTGCAGGCAACAAAGGATACTGGTTTTGTTTGTCCAGTATAAGATATTGATGGTGGTCTGCCAGGTCGTGCAATATATCCAGTAATAAAACTAATTTCCTGAATGAGACGGCTTCGTTCAAGATTGCTTTTATTTTCTGCTGCAACAATAAAGTATTGCCCGTAAACTGTATACCACTGCTGCTATTTTTCAGCAATTGCAGGATGCGGGTCATTTCAGGTACCGTAAAAAAGGTAGTGCCTAAAAAATCTTTCTGAAAATGTACAACGATTGAGATTGAGTTACCAGTGCTGCCCGTTGTTGTTTTCCAGCAATGCGGCAGGTTGCTGCCAATTAATACCAGGTCGCCTTCTTCATAGTCGTGCATGTGTGTGCCAACATAGCGCTTACCCCTTCCCTTTAGTATCAGTGTAAGTTCATATTCGGGGTGGAAATGATAAGGCGCTGAAAAACGCTCTTCAATAAACTGGCGTGTTACGAAAGAACTATTGCCAGATGCTTTTATGGACTCAAAGGAAGCTTTCAATAATTGGAAATTTTATCATTTAAAAACAACAAAACCCGGTTTAGGGATAAAATAATCCACAAATTAGCCAATTTTGCCATTTTTTCGGCCATGATTATAAACGTAGTTTGATGTTGAATTAAATCAATTAATTATGAACGACACAAGTTTGCCATCCCTGGACAATTTTATAGACATCGGTCCCCTTTTATCGCAGGATTTTCATAAAAACGGGCATGTTCTTCTTAAGGGAGTGCTTACTCCCGTAGAAGCCGGAGTGTACCGGGATGTTATTAATGAAGCAGCCTATAAATTCAATACGGAGAAACGCAAAATGGAAGAGCGTGATACCTATGGTAAAGCATTTTTGCAAATAATGAATTTGTGGGAAGTGGACCGGCAGGTAAGAAAATTTACGCTTGCCAAACGTTTTGCAAAAATTGCGGCCACATTGCTGGGTGTGCAGAATGTACGTCTGTATCACGATCAGGCGCTCTATAAAGAACCAGGCGGCGGCTTTACTCCCTGGCACCAGGACCAGTATTACTGGCCATTGAGTACCACCAATACGGTAACGATGTGGATGCCGTTGATTGATATTAATGAGGAAATGGGAATGCTTACTTTCGCTTCCCAATCACATACAGGAGGTTTTGTGGAAAATGTGGCTATCTCAGATGAATCAGAAGCTTTGCTGGAAAAGCATATAAAAGACAAGGGTTTTACCATTACCCGTGCTACATCTATGCAAGCCGGAGACGCTACCTGGCATTATGGATGGACGCTGCACAATGCACCCGGCAACCTTTCAAAAGTAACAAGGGAAGTAATGACCATTATTTATTTTGCTGATGGGGCTACCGTTACCGAACCAAAAAATGAACACCAGGAAGCCGACCGGCAAAGATGGCTGGGCGGACTGGAGCCCGGCGCTACGGCGGCTTCTGCTTTAAATCCGCTGTTACTGTGAGCCTCAGTTGTTAACTGTTCATGCTTATTTTTAAGTAGTGAAGTAACCAGCGGAATATAAATTGATCAGTACGGTATAATTGCTTATGCCGGTATTTTTTATGTTACAGCCTCAAAAAATGTATAGAAACAATGTCGCACGGAGCTAAAAAGAGAAAAAGTGATTAGCATGATGTTTTCTCCTTTTCTCTGCTAACCCTGCGCGGCCCAATAAACTCCCTTTTCTCTTTGTTTTCTTAGCCAATGATTAATTGATTGTACAACTATGAAATGCCTGCCTTTTATTTTTTCTATCTTCTTCCTGCTATCGCCTGTTTCCATTTTTGCCAATGACAGCAAATGGAAACAACTGGCCGATAATCCCGATTATTTTCACCATGCCATAAAACATGTAACCGATGTGATGGTGCATGATGTGTATTCACCACCGGTTGCCAGTCGTACATACGCTTATATAACCATTGCAGGCTATGAGGCAGCGCGTTTTGGGAATATGGATTATTTAACGCTGGCGGGGCAACTGCACGGGCTTACTCCATTTGATACACCCGATCCCAAAAAGCAGTACAATTTTTCGCTGGCAGCGGTCAATGCCATCCTGCTGACCGGAAAAACCATGGTAATTTCAGAAGAAATGATAGAAGATTTCCGGAAAAAAATATTGCAGGAGTTTGCGGCAACCGGCATGCCACAGGAAATATTCGATAATTCAGTTGCCTTTGGAAAGCTTATCTCGGATCATGTACTGGCCTGGGCTGCAAAGGACAACTATAAACAAACAAGGGCGTTTCCAAAATATGCAGTTACCGATGATGATCAATCCTGGAAACCAACACCGCCGGCTTATATGAAGGCAGTGGAACCTTACTGGAATAGAATAAGAACTTTTGCTGTTGATTCTGCCGGGCAGTTTAAACCATTGCCGGCCACTGTTTTTTCAACAGATAAAAATAGTGCGTTTTATAAAGAGGCAGCCGAAGTACAAACAATTGGGGAGCATTTAACGGAAGAGCAAAGGCAAATTGCCAATTTCTGGGACTGCAATCCTTTTAAGATGAATGTAAACGGGCATGTTATGTATGCCACGAAAAAGATATCGCCCGGCGGCCACTGGATAAATATTACCCGGCTGGCATGCAGGCAAACACACGCAGATCTTGCCCGTTCCGCAGAGGCCTATGCCTGTTTGGCGGTGGTGCTGGCGGATGCGTTCATCAGTTGCTGGGATGAAAAATACAGGAGCCGGGTAATAAGGCCGGAGACATATATTAACCGTTATATCAGCGAAAGCTGGGTACCCCTGCTGCAAACGCCGCCATTTCCCGAATACACCAGCGGCCACAGTGTGGTGTCTGCTGCTTCTTCGGTTATACTTACCCGGTTGTTTGGCGAAGCTTTTGTCTATACAGATTCTACAGAAACAGAATTTGACATACCCGTGCGTCATTTTACTTCGTTTAGCCAGGCTGCTGCTGAAGCTGCCATCAGCCGGTTATATGGCGGTATTCATTATATGGCGGCTATTAAAAACGGAATGCTGGAAGGGGAAGCCATTGGGAAGTTTATTTCAACCAAATTGAAAACAAGAAAGGGCGAGGGAAAATCCAAAAGGAATTAATAAGATTACGGCAGACTACGAACAATTACCAGGTAAAATATAGCGAGATGAAAAAATTAGTGATCCTGTTTTTTATGACCGGTTGGATGGTTCTATGCGGTATAGTGGTTACTGCGCAGGTAATAACCGGCACCTATGCTATCAAAAATGTAAAGACGGGCATGCTGTTGCGGATAAAAGATGCCAATAAAGCTAACGGAACACCGCTTGTTTCTTATAGCCCGGTGAGCTGGAAATGTATGACCTGGGATTTTGTGCATAAAGAAGGAAATGTTTACCAGTTGCGTAATTTGTTTTCGGGGAAAACCTTTCAGCCCGTACAGGCTGCCGCAGAATCCGTTGCCATGGAAGAACAGCCATTGCTGGCAGGTGAGGCCGGGCAGGAATATGAATTCATTCCGGCGGAAAAGAATAACTATTTCATACGTTTAAAGGGAACAGATTTGTACCTGAGCCCCGTTGATGACAAAGGAAGTACCAACTCGGCCATTGTGCTGGCTAAAAGGAGCGACAGCAAATTGCTGCAATGGGTCATATATGAGCAACACCCGGATTTTTAATGGGGTGCAGGACTGAAAACCCGGTATCCGGATCGGTTGAATGAAGTAAATAAGTATCTTAACGGCAGTTTAGCTGTTTAGATACTAAATTATATGAGTATAGTCAATCAGATCGTCCGGCATAAAATTGTTGCCATTATCCGTGGCGCCCGTCCGGGTGATGTTATAGATATAGTACATGCTTTACATGCAGGTGGCATTTGCGCAGTGGAAATTACACTTAATTCAGATAATGCACTTGCGTTAATAAAAGACATTGTGGCTGCAATGGGCAATACCATGCTGGTAGGCGCGGGAACTGTATTAAATGCGGGTGCTGCCCTTGCGGCAATAGATGCGGGCGCACAGTTTATTATTTCACCTTCTTTGGATATTGAAACCATCAGCGTTACGAAAAACTCAGGCATCGTCAGCATTCCCGGCGCTTATACAGCAACGGAAATTGTAAAGGCGCATGAGGCAGGTGCAGACATTGTAAAAGTTTTTCCTGCATCAAGTCCACAATATATAAAAGATCTCAGGGGGCCGCTTTCGCACATACCGATGATGCCTACAGGCGGTGTTAATCTGTCCAATATAAAAGCATTTCAGCAAACGGGTGGTGTGGCTTTTGGCATTGGCAGTTCGCTGGTGGACGCTAAGGAAGCAGTTACAAAAACATACCTGGAGCAGCTTACCGCCACGGCCGCATCATTTGTAAAAGCCATCAGTTAAAAGTGTTCCTGGTGTGGTGAGATCGGTCACAAGAGAAATCAGCACAATATTATTTATTCATGCATAAAACATTTCTAAGTTGCGATTGGGGGACTTCTTCATTCCGCCTGCGTTTAATTGACAGCGGCCCGGGTAAGGTAGTGGCGGAATCATTGTCTGACGAGGGAATAAGCCGGGTGTTTGAGGCATGGAAAAAAAGCGGGCAGGTTGAGGAGAAACGGGCCGGATTTTATTTTTCTGTTATTTACCGGCACATAAAACTTATTGAGCAGAAAGTAAAAATCATTGAAAACGGAATACCTGTTATCATTTCAGGGATGGCATCCTCCAATATTGGAATGATTGAATTGCCTTATACCGTATTGCCTTTTTCGATGGATGCTGCGGACATGACGATCAAAAAGATTACCGGGAATGATTTTTATGGATTTGAATTGCAGGTTATATCCGGGGCCCGAACCAATATTGATGTTATGCGTGGCGAGGAAACACAGTTACTAGGCTGTGCCGAAGCGGCGGCGCGCGAACTTTTCATATTCACGGGCACGCATTCAAAGCACGTGCTGGTTGAATCAAATACGGCCGTTGATCTGAAAACTTATATGACCGGTGAGCTTTTTAAATTGTTAAGCGAACACAGTGTATTGGCGACCAGCGTGGATGCACCCGGCGAAGAAGCGGATGAAAACGAAAACGGGGCGGCGTTTGAACAGGGTGTTGAAAATGGCGCAACGAAGAATTTATTGCATTCGCTTTTCAGTGTGCGCACCAACCAGTTGCTGCGGCGGTTTTCAACAGCGGCCAACTATCATTATTTGAGTGGCTTGCTGATTGGTGCCGAACTGGCCGATGTAAAAAGAATGCAAATGGAAAACCTGGTTTTGGTAGGGGAGGAGCGGCTGATGGCGAATTACCTGAAGGCGTTTACAATTTTAGCAGGGGGGAACGGTATAAAAGCTATTGACGCAGGCTTTGCAACCATACAGGGTCATATAAAGATATATAAGCGGTTATACGGGTAGCAGTTTATCATTAACATGTTATTTGTCAATGAAGCAATGCAATCGGCATGTCATTATAAATCGAAGCGAAGCAATCTTTGCTTGCATAGGCAACATGCTGATAACTTATAAGGCAGATTGCTTCATCGCCCTTATTTCTTCAGTATAAAAAGAAATTCCGTGAGGGCGATTCACAATGATGACAAGACGATTCGCAATTACCTACGAGTCGATTCGATATGACGTGGCAGTCGTCATTGCGAAACGAAGTGAAGCAATCTGTGCTTGCACATGCAACATGCTGATAATTTGTAGACCAGATTGCTTCATCGCCATTATTTCTTCAGGTCTAAAAAGAAATTCCGTGAAGGCGATTCGCAATGACGGAGCAGTCGTCATTGCGAAACGAAGTGAAGCAATCTGTGGTTGGTATTTGCATCATGCTGATAATTTAAAGACCAGATTGCTTCATCGCCCTTATTTCTCTAGGTATAAAAAGAAATTACGTGAGGGCGATTCGCAATGACGGCAAGGCGATTCGCAATTACCTATGTGTCGATTCGATATGACGCGGCAGACGTCATTGCGAAACGAAGTGAAGCAATCTGTGCTTGCACATGCAGCAAGCTGATAATTTGTAGACCAGATTGCTTCATTGTCCTTATTTCTTTAAGTATAAAAAGAAATTCCGTGAGGGCGATTCGCAATGACGGCAAGGCGATTCGCAATTACGTACAAGGCGATTCGTAATGTGTACAGGGCGAATTGCAATGTCGACAAGACGATTCTGCAATGACGGCATACCTGCTCAGTTTCTCATTTTTACCCTTAGCACATACATGTCTGCAGTTATATAAATTGTTTTTTCATCGGCCGACAATGAACAATTGGAAACCAGGCCATCAAATTTTATTTTCCCGAGCAATGTTTCTTTCTTATTAAAGATCCAGACAGCACCCGGCCCGGTAGCAAATACATTTCCTTTGCTGTCTATTTTCATACCATCGGGCATGCCTGCTTCTTTTTTGGCCGCTTCACTGGCGTCATAATAAATTCTTGGGTTTATCAGTTTGTCGCCCGCTCCAAAGTCGTAAGCATACCAATAGGGCCTGGCCGGGTCCGAGTTGGCAATGATCAACGTTTTTTGATCAGGGGTGATAGCAATACCATTGGGACGGGTGATGGAATCGAGCAACAAAACCAGGCCGCCCGATTTTTTTAGTTTATATACGCCCTGGAACGATAGCTCTTTTAGCGGGTCATCCATATTTTTTTCAAGACCGTAAGGCGGATCAGTAAAAAATAAATCGCCCTTAGTGTTATACACCATGTCGTTGGGACTATTGAATTTTTTGCCATTGTAATTGTTTGTCAGCGTGGCAAAAACCGGCCGGGGATTTTTTAAGTCTGCATTCATTGCCGCTATGCGGCGATCGCCATCCATGCATATGATCAGTTTCCCATCTTTACGCAGGATCAATCCGTTGGAACCTTTTTCTCCGCCCCTGGGAATGGTGCCGGTATAACCGGAAGGCGTCAGGTAAACTTCCTTTCCTTTTTTTTCGGTCCATTTGTAGATGATGTTTTGCGGTACATCTGAAAACAGCAGCATCTTTTGCGGCTCTATCCATACCGGTCCTTCGCTCCAGTCGAAGCCATCGGCAATAATTTCCACTTTTGCCGCTGTGTTAATAATGGCGTCCAAAGATGGATCCAGCTTTTCAATATAGCCTTTTTTAGACTGGCAATATATTTTGCCGGATAGCTGTAATAAGACGAATAGAATTAATAAATGTTTGTGCATATGGCTGGTGTCTGATTTATTGATGTCGGATGTCGGATGTCGGAGTTTCTTTTGGAAACGCAAGTTAAAAATTTTATTTCTTACTGCCGGCCTCTTACTTCATACTTCTTACTTCTGACCTCTTACCTCTTACCTCAGTCTTCGGTTTAATCGCTGGTTTTCTCTGCCTGTTTCAGGTGCATGTATTCGGTGGGCGTCATTTTAAACTGTTTCAGAAAATTACGGGAAAAATTGCTCTGCGAACTGAATCCGGCCATATAAGATATTTCGTAAATTCTGTTTTCGCCATCAGCCAGTAATTCTGCAGCCTTTTTAAGGCGGGTAATATTGATTAATTCCACCGGGGTCAGGTTGGCAATGGCTTTAATCTTACGATAGAGGGTTATGCGGCTCATATTCATAATCTTCGCCAGCTTTTCTACATCAAGGCCTGTATCTTCCATATTTCTATTAATGGTTTCATGCAGTGTTTCCAGGAACCTTTCATCGGCCTTGGAATGGGCCATGCTTTTTATGTGTACCAGCGGGGAACTGGCGAAAAAATCGCGTATCATATTCCTGTTGGCCAGCAGGCTGGCTATCTGCGCCAGTAAATGTTCTTTGGAAAATGGCTTTTCAATATAGGCGTCCGCCCCCAGCTCAAGTCCCTCTACTTTTGCCTGTATGGTATTCCTGGCGGTAAGCAGTATTACCGGTATATGTGAATGCTCGACATCTGATTTTATTTTCCGGCATAATTCAAAGCCGTCCATTTCGGGCATCATAACATCGCTTACCACCAATTGCACTGCCTCTGCTGCCAGTATGGCAAGCGCTTCCTGCCCGGTGGTGGCTTTAAATATTTTATACCGGGTATTTAATATTCTTTCAAGAAAATCTAAGATCTCTTCTTCGTCGTCTACTAATAAAATAATCGGTAACATAGGCAACTTATTTTGGGTTCACGAATAATTTTTTCTTTTTTTGTTTAGCAGGTGCCGGCTCGGGGGGCCGTACAGGCAAACAGAGTACAAATGTATTTAGTCCGTCTTTTGAATCTTTAAGATAAAGGCTGCCATTGTGCAGTTCCGCCAGCGAACGCGCCAATGAAAGGCCTATACCTGTGCCCTTTTGTTTAATGGTTTCTTTAAGACGGTAAAAGGGTTCAAAGATTTTTTCTTTCATGTCCGCAGGAATACTATAACCATCGTTACTTATTTCCACGGTAAAAAAAGCGTTGCCTTTTTCAGCCGGCAATAATTGTACATGCACGGTGGTGCCCGCATATTTTACGGCATTGCTGAACAGGTTGCTGAAAATTTTGTGCAACGCTTCCCCGTCAGCCATGGCAAAAAGATGATCTTCCGGGAAATTGGCTGTATACATAAGGCTTCTTTTTTTTGCTACCGGCATAAAGCTCAGGTACTCTTCTTCCAGCACTTCCGAAATATCCACCTTTGTAAAATCTATACTAAAGCCTTTTGTTTCCGTTTGCCTGAAATCCAGTATCTGTGTAATGAGTGCAACCAGCCGGTTGGTGTTTCTTTCCATGGTAATTACATCTTCTTTAATTTCAGGCAGCTCGTCTATTTTTTCGTGCAGGTTTTCAACAGGGCCTTTTATTAAAGTCAGCGGCGTTCTTATCTCATGCGCCACAATGGTAAAGAAGTTTATCTTGGCTTCATAAATCTCTTTTTCTTTTTTATTATTTATCCGGTGCAAATAGCTTCGGATAAGATAATAGCATAAGCCAATAAACGCAGCAGCATACAGCAGGTAGGCATAATAAGTGGCCCAGATGGGCGGTGTGATTTTTATTACAAGTTGTTGGGTGTTTTCTTTCCCGTAGTTAGTGCCCGCTACCTTAATTTTAAAGGTGTAGGTTCCCGGAGAAAGATTGGTGAAATAGACCTTACGGTTTGAATTGAGGTAGGTCCATTCTTTGTCAAGCCCTTCCATGATATAACTATAATGAGTCATTTCAGGAGATATATAGCTCAACGCTGCGAAATCTATATTGAAAGATGAATGATCGTAGGGCAGCGTTATTTTACTGGTATATACAATAGACTGATGCAGGCAGGAACTGTCTCTGTTAATTTCCAGTTCTTTATTATTTACCTGGAAGCCGGTAATATAAACAGGCGGTATAAAATTGCTCTGGGTAAAATTATCCGGGTTAAAACTAATCATGCCCTTAACGCTTCCAAAATAAAGGGTGCCCTGCGCATCTTTATAACCAGAATGATAATTGAACTGGTCATTCAGCAAGCCATTGGCCTTTGTATACACTACAAAGGTTTCGCTAAAGGGATTAAAGTTTACCAGTCCTTTGGAAGTGGTTATCCATAAATGTCCTTTGTTATCTTCCAGTACCTTAAAAATAAAATTTCCAGGCAGCCCGTTTTTTACGGTATACCTCGTTATCGTTTTCCGGTCGGCATTTAATTTACACAAGCCGCCGCCTTCTGAAGAAAGCCATATATTATTACGGCTGTCTTCATAAATGGCATTGATATCGTTATTGGTAAGGCTGTTCTTGTTATCAGGCTCATTCTTAATTTGTCCTGCCTGCTTTGTAACGGGATTGTACCAGAATGCGCCATTGCCGCGGGTGGCAATCCATAATATATGCGTATGATCTTCAATGATAGAAGAAACAAATATATGAGCAGGTATTTCGGCAGGTTGCTCAAAATTGTCTGCTTTTTTATTGTATGTATATAAACCATTGTTGCTTCCTATAAATATTTTGCCGGATTGATCCTGCAAAAGACAAAGCGTAAAATTACTTTTGATGTCATACTTTCCGGGTCCGGCCGTATAGCGCTTTCTTACCTTGCCGGTCCTGACGTCCATGATGTCAAGGCCATGTTCAAAAGTTCCTATCCAGAGATCATTGCCCGATACCAGCAGTCCGTGGATATTGGTATAAGAAATACTGCTGTTGCCGTCGCCGGGTTTAAAATGTGTAATGGCGCCGGTGGCTTTGTTTAGTTTGTTTAAACCTGCGTCTTCTGTGCCTATCCATAAATTGCCGTAACCATCTTCACAAATTTCCCGTACCGCATTTCCACTGATCGAATTGCCGGTATTGTCTGGAAAATATTTCTGGAAAGTTGCATATTGTCTGGGATAATAATTAACCCCGCCAAAAAAGGTACCCGCCCATATACTTCCTTCCCTGTCCCTGCAAAGTGTATATACAGCATTGTCTGAAAGCGAATAGGGGTCAAGAAATTTTTTCTTCAGGTTAATGAATTGGCCGCTGCCGGCCTGTAAAATAAAAATGCCCGATTCAGTAGCAAACCAGAATTCATTGTTGCCATTGTCTAATATATCCCTGATGAAGATGGTTGTCTTATCGGGATTATAAGTGAGTATATCCGTGTAGGTTCCGCTGGCTATATCAAACTGTTTCAATCCCTGGCTGGTGGTGCCGATATAAATAGATCCTTTTCCTGCAGCTTTTATTTTTTGAATCAGGTACGAAGATGGTTTGGGTGAATGTGAAAAAGCATTGAATGCCTGGAAGGTTTGTGTGGCAGTATCAAATTTGTGTATAAAACCATCGCCCGAAGAAAACCACATGGTACCATCGTAAGACATGCAGGCGGAAGTAGCATAAAAAAAAGAATTGCCGGGAAATTGTTTCAATTGTTTTGTTCTGAAATTATACCTGCATACATTCTGGTGCGATATAAACCATAGCTGGCCGGTTTTATCTGCCTGCATATCCCAGACTTCTGTTATTGAATCTATGGAACGTACAAGTTGTTCTTTCTCCTGGTCAAACCAATACAATCCTTTCTGGCTCCCTACCCACAATGTTCCGTGTTCATCAGAAAATAATGAATATATATTATCCGGATACAGGGAGCGTTCACTCCCGCCGGTAGTAAACAGTTTAAAACGATAGCCGTCAAAACGGTTCAAACCATCCTTTGTTCCAAACCACATAAAACCATTTTTATCCTGAATGCTGCAGTTGACAGTATTATTGGATAGCCCGTTTTCTACCTGGTAATGCCTGAAATAATACGGTTGGGCATTGCCTTTATAAAGACAGGGCAGCGCAAGCGTGAACGTTAGCAAAAAACATATTTGAAGGAGCAACCTCATTTCTTCTGGCAAGTATTAATTGTATTATTTATTACAATTTCCAGTTCTTATTATGCAAAATTGTAAAACAAAAATAAAATGAAACATTTTGAAGAAATAATGATACGCACCGAATTAGCGGATACATTATTTATAAGTTTCTTCACATTGCAATTTAAAAGTAGGGATATTCCTGAATAAATATGCAAACGATTACATCCATTTTTAACTAACAACTGATTGCTGTATGAAAGTTTCTACCAAGCATTCTTTGCCTGTTAATGCTTTAGCCCCACCAAGCATATGGCAAAAAAGAAAGTTTTTTTTATTTTTCTTTTGTTTACTGTTCGCAGCGCTTCCCGTGTTTTCGCAGCCAGGTTCAAGAATTACTGTTACCGGAGTTGTTAAAGACAGTTCCGGCCAGGGTCTTGGCCAGGTTACTGTTGCTGAAAAAGGAACAAAGAATGCCGCAATTACTGATGCAAACGGTGCTTATTCCATTTCGGTTAAAGGAGAAACATCCGTACTGGTATTTTCATCAGTCGGCTTCCTGAACAAAGAATTCAGGGTGGGTAATAAGACCAATTTTATTCTTTCGCTTGAGCGGGATACCCGCGACCTGAACGAGGTAGTGGTGGTAGGTTATGGTTCAAGAAAGAAAGAATCATTAACAGGCGCTATTTCATCAGTTACAGCTAAAGATCTGGACAGGGTGCATGGCGGTTCAACCGTTAGTACCGGACTTGCCGGAAAAATTCCCGGTCTTACATTTCGTATGCCCGATGGAAGACCCGGTGCCTCTGCCAATATCCAGATTAGGAATATGGGAACGCCGCTTTATGTTATTGATGGTATACAACAGGATGCAGGCCAGTTTAATAACCTGGCACCCAATGACGTGGAGAGCATCACGATATTAAAGGATGCATCTGCCGCCATTTACGGGGTACGGGCAGCCAATGGCGTAGTAGTCGTTACCACTAAAAAGGGCGCTACCGGCAGAAATAACATTAACATAGATGCATATGCGGGCTGGCAGGATTGGACCCGGTTTCCCAAAGTGCTCACCAATTCGTATGATTATATGAGCTACCTGGCGGAAGCACAGGTAAACAGTTACGGCAGCACTTCCATTACACAGGCCGAACTGGATAAATACAAACAGGGCGCCAGCGCAGGCCCTGCTTACAGAAGTTTTGACTGGAGAAGTTATGTGCTTTCCAACAGTGCACCGCAAAATTCGGTAAACATCAATATGAATGGTGGTTCGGATAAAGTTAATTACTATGTTTCCGCTACCAACCTGTACCAGAATTCAAAGCTGGGTAAAGAATACCGTTTTAACCGTTCCAATATACAATCGAACGTTACTGCAAAATTGTCTAACCGTCTTAAGTTTGGTGTAAACATCAATGGCCGTGTAGAAACAAGACAAAATCCCGGTGTGCCAGGCGGCGATGATTATTTCCTGGCCCGTCTGGCGGTACTGAGGAATACACCGCTGGAAAGACCTTATGCAAATGACAACCCGCTTTACCTGAATGATCTGGGGCCGCACCTCGAATCCAATTATGCATTTTTAAGCGAAAAGCTTTCCGGTAAATTTCGCAGCGACTGGCGCGTTCTGCAATCGAATTTTAACGCGGAATACCAGGTGCCGGGTATTACAGGCCTTACTTTACGCGGCGTGTATTCTTATTATGTAGCAGATGAACTGGAAAATAACCAGGAGTATACCTATAAAGCATATACTTACCGGCCGGCCACCAACACCTATGATGTTACGGGCGGCAGCACAAATCCATGGCGCGACCGTGAACAAATCAAGCAAATCAATACTACCGTACAGGGGCAGATCAACTATGCCAATACATTTGGACTGCATAATATCGGCGCCACCTTTGTTGCAGAAAGAAACACACTGGAAAACAGAAGAAACTGGATACACGCATCGCCTGTTTCCAACAATCTGCCATTGGTTTATTTTCCTACTATTGATCAATACCAGGACAGCCAGGATAAACAGGCGCGTATTGGTTATATAGGCCGTGTCAACTATAATTTTGCCAATAAATATTTTTTGGAGGTTTCTGCCAGACGTGATGCCAGTTACCTGTTTGCCCCCGGATTTCGGGTGGGATATTTCCCCGGTGTATCTGCCGGCTGGAGAATAACTGAAGAGCAATGGGTAAAACAATTACTGGGCGACAAAAGCATTCTTACTGATCTAAAACTGAGGGCTTCCTATGGTCAGTTGGGAGATGACAGGGCATTGAATGGCACCGACCCCATTGTGCCGGCCTACGCTTACCTGGAAGGATATAATTATAACCAGGGCACTGCTATTCTTGACGGAAATGCGATTACTGTTTCCCGTGATAAAGGTGTACCGACTACCAGGATTTCATGGTCTAAAAGTAAAATAACTGATGTAGGCGCAGACTTCAGTTTATTAAAAGGAAAGCTGACCGGTACGGTGGATTATTTCTACAGGAAACGCAGCGGTCTTGTAGGAAATAAAAATAATGTGCTGGTGCCTGTAGAACTGGGGTATAACCTGCCGCAGGAAAACATCAACAGCGATGCGCAGTATGGCGAAGAGATGTCGCTTGTTTACAATGGCCGGGCAGGGAAATTAAACTACACCATTGGTGGTAATATATCCTATACAAGATCCAAATTTTTAAACTCGTACAACCCGTTGTTTTTTAATTCGCTTGACCAATACCGTAATTCTGCTGAAAACCGTTACAGAAATTTAGACTGGGGTTACACCGTTATAGGGCAGTTTACTTCGCAGGAACAAATCAATAGTTACAAAGTAAATATCGACGGAAAAGGAAATACTTCTTTGCTGCCGGGAGATTTAATTTATAAAGATTACAACGGCGATGGAAAAATTGACGGTAATGATGACAGACCCATCAGTTATGGTTATGGCACCCAGCCCAATATCAATTTTGGATTTACAGTTGGGGCAGCCTACAGGAATTTTGATTTCCATGCAGATTTCTCCGGAGCGGCAGGATATACCTGGTACCAGAACTGGGAATCACGATGGGCTTTCCAGAACAATGGTAACCTGAACAGCATTTTTACAGACAGGTGGCACCACCAGAACCCGCTCGATATTAACAGTCCCTGGGTAGCAGGCAAGTACCCGGCCAACAGGTATAATATCGGCACCAACCACAGCGACTACAACCACAATTCTACTTTCTGGCTGCACAGCGCCAGGTATATAAGGGCCAGAACGCTGGAGCTGGGTTATACCATACCCGCGCAGATTTTAAGCAGGGTTAAAATTCAGAAAGCCAGATTTTACTTCAACGTGTACAACCTGTTTTCAATCGACAACCTGAAACAGTATAATGTAGACCCCGAAGTAGCAGATGATAACGGCCTGCAGTTTCCGCAGAATAAAGTCGTTAATATAGGTGTTAATCTTTCTTTCTAAAATGAATCCTTACTGCAAAAGAAAATATAATCAACACATGAAAAAGATATTCACCATAACATTGTTTGCGTTGCTGCTGGTGGCGGCAGGTTGCAAAAAAGACAGTGCATTTTTAGATATTCCACCGGTACAGGTTATTCCCAATGACGTAGCTTTTTCTGATCCTGCGCTGGTATTGTCTATCCTGGGCGATTTGTATAACCGCCAGGTAGATTTTTCCGGGCTTGATAATGGCTGGGCATCATTTACTGATTTCAGCGAAAGTTTTCCTTCCGAAAATGGAAGCGCCTATTTTGTACAGCGTACCAGTTGGGGCTATGGGGAATGGGGCACCTGGGACTATGGCTATATCCGCGATCTTAACCTGTTTATACAGCGCGATAGTGCGGCCACCCAATTGTCGGCATCAGACAAGGCAAGGTTCCTGGCAGAAGGCCGTTTTCTGCGCGCCAATTATTATTTTGAAATGGTAAAAAGAATGGGTGGTGTTCCACTGGTAACCAACCCGCTGGTATATGATTATAAGGGAGATGCTACTTACCTGCAGGTGCCAAGGGCCAAAGAATCAGATGTGTACGATTTTATCATCAGTGAAGCAGAGGCCATTAAAAATTCATTACCGTCTGATGTAAACGAAAAATCAAGGGCCACCAAAGCGGCCGCCCTGGCCATGGAATCAAGGGCTGCATTGTACGCTGCTTCCATTGCAAAATACGGCGCCACTACGCCACAGGTTGCATTACCGGGCAATGAAGCCGGTATTCCTGCAGGCATGGCAAACGCTTATTATACAAAGGCATTGAATGCGGCCAAAGAAATCATCAGTACAGCTGATGGTGGCAACGGTGCGGCAGGCAATTATTCGCTTTATAAAGTGTTGCCGGATCTGTCCGATAATTTCGCCGCCATTTTTCTGGACAAAAGCAGTGTAAACCAGGAAGCCATCTTTGAGGAAGATTTTAAGGCAGGCGCCGGAAAAACACATGCATTTACAACCAACGACCAGCCTTATTCACTTTCCGATGAAGGCGGCGACGCAGGCCGTTTGGATCCTTCCCTGAACCTGGTGGAAGCCTTTGAAAAGCTGGATAATACTTTTGCTCCCATACCAACAGTAGACGGCAGTGGCAATCCCATTTATTATGCTCATCCGCAGGATATTTTTGCAGGGCGTGATGCCCGGCTGACCGGAACCGTTATGACACCATTTGATGCAGCAAGCCCTTACCGTTTTAAAGGCGGCATTGCAGACATCTGGGCCGGTTACCTGCTGGCAGATAACAGCATCCTCACCAGCGATGAAGCCGGTCACCTGAAAAACTTACCCGGTGGCACAAGCCCCGTACAGGTAGTGGGCAAAGATGGTCCGGTGAACGGCCTCGAACTAAGAACACAAAGCGGTTTCTATATCCGCAAATGGCTCGACCCAACCGTTGGCTCCGGCAGAAGGGGAAGGGGCAGCGATGTTCCATTTATACGTTACCGTTATGCCGAATTGCTGCTGAATGCGGCTGAAGCCTCCTTTGAACTGGGACAAACTGCCGACGCTGCCACATTTATGAATAAAGTGAGATCACGTGCGGGATTAACCATTCCTTTGGTAGCGGGCGATATTACATTCGACAGGATAGTACATGAGCGCCGTGTTGAACTGGCATTTGAAGGACATATTTTATTTGACATGAAACGCTGGAGAATTGCCCACCAGGTCTGGGATGGTACGCCCACTTCATTGTCTGATCTTAAAACCAATATTGGCAAGGCAACCAAAAGAAGCACACAACCCTGGGGATTATGGCCCTATCGCTATTACAATCCGGGAAATGCGAACGACGGCAAGTGGGTTTTCAAAGAAGTATTGCCGGCACTTGTTACAGGCGTTAACCGCTTTCAGTTTGGTAATTATTATTCCCAGATTGCTGATAATGTGATAGCCGCCAACCCAAAAATTGTCAGACAGCCCAATCAATAGCTTTCATACTTAAAAAGATTATTATGAAAATAGTATTTCAATGTATAACAATGTTTGCTTTTTGTGCGGTGGGCCTATCGTGCAAAAAAGATAATTATAAAGAACCCACTTCCAGCCTTTCCGGCCGTGTGGTGTATAAGGGAGAGGCCATTGGTGTTGAATACAACCAGGTGCCTTTTCAGTTGTACCAGTTTGGTTTTGGCAAAGTGGGTCCCATCAATGGTACCTTTACTCAGGATGGCGCCTACGCTGCCACCTTATTTGACGGCACTTATAAGCTGATTATTCCCAATGGGCAGGGACCTTTTAAATGGAAACAACTGGCGTCTGGTGCGCCTGATTCAACCACTATTACAATGGCCGGAAGCCAGACACTTGATCTTGAGGTAACGCCTTACTATATGATCAGGACGCCGCAGTTAACCGGCGCTTCCGGTAAAGTAAATGCCGTTTTTAAAGCGGAAAAAATTATTACTGATCCCGCCATTGCAAAAAATATTGAAAGAGTTACCCTCTTCATAAACAAAACCCAGTTTGTTTCGGGCGCCAACAATATAGGGAGTGCCGGTATAGATGGCGGCGCCATAACCGATCCCAACAATATCACCCTGAATGTAACGGTGCCCAATATTGCACCCCAAACATATGTGTATGCACGCATCGGGTTAAAAATAGCAGGTGTAGAGGACTTGATTTTTTCTCCTTTGACGAAAGTTAGTTTTTAAAATGGATCCATATTACCGTATTTAAAAAAGACTTAATCCGGTATCCGGCAGTTTTAGTTTTAATAGCAATTTGGTTTAAAAGCAAAAAGGGCGGCATCGGTCCGCCTTTTTTTTAAACTTTATCACCGGCTGCTGAAAATTTTGGCGTGTAACCAAAAGGCTATAACTTTTAAGATTCTTAGCTAAAAAAATATGATGAAGATGAAATACAGGATATTGTTGTTAGGTGTATTTTTTTTTACAAAAGATATTTTTTCACAGGAAAATTGGTCAATCGTTCCGCGAAAGATTGTTAGTCCCTGGGCCGCCAAAGTAGATCCGGGAAACCCACTGCCGGATTATCCCCGCCCCCAGCTGGTGCGCAACAACTGGAAATGCCTGAATGGACTATGGCAATACAGTATCTTGCCTAAATCTGCAGAAACAATACCGGGCAGCTTTTCCGGCAAGATACTGGTACCATTTGCCGTTGAATCTGCTTTATCGGGCGTGGGTAAAACAGTAGGTAAGGACAGCGTATTGTGGTACCAACGCAATATTACATTGCCGGCCAGCTTTAAAAACAATAATGTATTGCTGCAGTTTGGTGCGGTAGACTGGTTGTGCGATGTGTATGTGAACGGGAAAAAAGCGGGTAGTCACCAGGGCGGCTACGATCCGTTTTATTTTGATATTACACCATTCTTAGCCAAAAAAGGAGAACAGCAAATTGCCATCCGCGTATGGGATCCTTCAGATGATGGTCCGCAACCCCGCGGCAAGCAGGTAAACAAACCCAATGGCATCTGGTATACACCGGTAACGGGCATCTGGCAAACAGTATGGATAGAAGCTGTTCCCGCAACTTATATCAGCGCTACGAAACAAATACCCGACACCGATAAAAAAATATTGCAGGTAGCCGCACAGGTGCAAAATATACAGGAGGGTGATCAGCTTATTTTTTCTGCATGGAAGGGGAATCAGAAAGTAGCAGAGCAAACAACGGCGGGCACGGAAACCAGTTTATCAATACCCGAACCTGAATGGTGGTCGCCTTCCCATCCTTTTTTATATGATCTTAAAATAAGCATTAGCCGGAAAGGAAAAATAATGGATGAAGTAACCAGCTATTTTGCCATGCGCAAAATATCCATGACGGCTGATAATAACGGCATACAGAGAATGATGCTCAACAATGAATTTGTTTTTCAGTACGGTCCGCTTGACCAGGGCTGGTGGCCCGACGGCCTGTACACAGCACCCACCGATGAGGCTTTGAAATCTGATATTGCGCAAACAAAGGCAATGGGGTTTAACATGATTCGCAAACACGTAAAGGTTGAACCGGCGCGCTGGTACCGTTATTGTGATGAGCTGGGTATACTGGTTTGGCAGGACATGCCCAGCGGCGATTTGGGCAACCGTTGGGAGAACCGGCCCGGTGTATATGGCAGGGCTACTGATAAGGCCCGCACGCCGGAATCGGAAGCGATATACAAAACAGAATGGAACGAGATAATTCAGGATTTGTACAATTTCCCCTGTATAGTGGTGTGGACGCCTTTTAACGAAGCATGGGGACAGTTTAAAACAAAGGAGATAGTAAACTGGACCATGCAAAAAGATCCGTCCAGGCTGGTGAATACGGCCAGCGGAGGCAATTTTGAAGACGCAGGCCATATCATAGATTTACACAACTACCCTGAACCATTGATGCCGGATCCTTCATTATTTGGATCGAAACGCATACTTGTATTGGGCGAGTTTGGCGGTTTGGGATTACCGGTAGAAGACCATACCTGGCAGGATAAAAACAACTGGGGCTACCAGACATTTAAAAACAAAGACGAACTCCTGAAAAGGTATTCGGAGCTGATGGCCCGTATACCAGCGCTGATAGAAAAAGGATTGTCGGCAGCCGTATATACCCAAACCACAGACGTGGAGGGTGAATCGAATGGCTTTATGACGTACGATCGCAAAGTAATGAAAATGCCCGCAGCCACGCTGAAATCACTTCATGATGAACTATACGAAACTGCTAAATCAAAAGTGTCCATGAAATGATTTTCAGCGGTGTAAATTTTTTCTGCCGCCTGCACAGGCCTGGTAAAATTGAATGTATGTAAATGAAAACTGAACCGCTGATGATTGCAACAACAAAAATAAAAAGGGCCTGCTGGTTAGTGATGCTTATGCTGACTGTATGCACAGCAAAAATGTCCGCACAAAAAATACAGGCATCGGTGGTCGCCACAGAGGATCTTCCCAATAATATTTCCAATAGCTATTATACAGCCAGTAAAGCGCCGCTGGCCCGTGAGTATTTTACCAAATTGCCGGTTACCGCATTTAAACCGGGCGGCTGGCTAAAAAAACAAATGGAATTACAGCGCGACGGGCTTACCGGGCATTTGGGTGAGATTAGTATTTGGTTAACCAAAAAAGACAACGCCTGGTTAAGCAGGGAGGGTACGGGCAAATATGGGTGGGAGGAACTGCCCTACTGGCTGAAAGGGTATGCCAATATTGGTTATATGCTCGGCGACAGGAACATGATAAAGGAAGCAAAATTCTGGATAGAATTTGTACTGACTAACCAACGGGAAAACGGCGATTTCGGGCCAATGGCTATGCCAAAAGGCAAACGTGATTTGTGGACCAATATGCCAATGCTCTGGTGCCTGCAGTCTTATTATGAATACAGCAACGATGCCAGGGTTCTAACGTTTATGAGTAGGTATTTTAAATGGGAACTATCCATTCCTGATGAAGATTTCCTGGAAGACTACTGGGAAAAAAGCAGGGGAGGAGATAACCTGTACAGCGTGTACTGGCTATTCAGTCGTACCGGCGAAAAATGGCTGCTGGACCTGGCTACAAAGATTGACCGCAATACAGCCGACTGGCGGCAAAAAAATAATTTGCCCAACTGGCACAATGTAAATATTGCACAATGCTTCCGTGAGCCGGCAACCTATTACCTGCAAAGTAAAAATAATGATGACCGTAACGCTACTTACAATGATTTTAAACTGGTAAGAACCATATACGGCCAGGTGCCTGGCGGAATGTGGGGAGGCGATGAAAACTCCCGCCAGGGATATGATGATCCGCGCCAGGCCATAGAGACCTGCGGCATGGTAGAACAAATGACCAGCGACCAGATGCTGCTTCGCTTTACCGGCGATAACCAATGGGCGGATAATTGTGAAGATGTGGCTTTTAATACATTCCCGGCTGCGTTTATGCCCGATTATAAATCGCTCCGCTATTTAACCGCACCCAATATGGTGATCAGCGATGGAAAAAATCATGCCCCGGGTATAGACAACTCAGGACCTTTCTTAATGATGAACCCCTTTAGCAGCCGCTGCTGCCAGCACAACCATGCTGCAGGCTGGGTATATTACGCAGAGAATGCCTGGATGGCTACACCCGCCAACGGATTGGCTGCACAGTTTTACACGGCAGGCGTCATTACCGCAAAAGCCGGCGACGGCAGCGAAGTGGTGATTACAGAGAACACAAAGTACCCGTTTGAGGAAGAAGTAAATTTCAGTGTGGCTGTTCCTCACCAGCTTACTTTTCCACTTTACCTGCGGATACCTGCATGGTGCAAAACACCAGCCGTATATGTAAACGGACATAAAATGAAAATATCGGCTGAACCTGGCAGTTATATTGCTCTTGAAGGCAGCTGGAAGAATGGCGATAAAATAAAGCTGGAATTGCCCATGGCGCTGAAAATAAGGGCATGGGCCGCCAACAAAAACAGCGTAAGCGTTAACTACGGGCCGCTCACTTTTTCACTTGACATTAAAGAAACCTACAATCAGAAAGACAGCAGGGAAAATGCCCAGGGCGATGCAAAATGGCAGGAGAACGCGGACGCAAAGAAATGGCCCTCCTATGAAATCGTTCCTGCTTCTGCCTGGAATTACGGGTTACTATTGAATAAAGAAACGCCGGAACAATCATTTACCGTTGTAAAAAACGACTGGCCGGCAGATGACAATCCTTTTGTAAATAAAGCCGCTCCTATAACACTGACCGCTAAGGGAAAACAAATACCGGGGTGGACAATTGATCAATATGGATTATGCGGTGTGCTGCCCCTTAGCCCGGTGCATACCGAAGAAAAGACCGTAGATCTGAAACTGGTGCCCATGGGTGGTGCAAGACTAAGAATTGCTGCGTTTCCGGTGGTGGAGCCGTGAGTGGTGGGTGGTGGGTGGTGAGTAGTGAGTGGTGAGTAGTGAATAGTCAATGGTCAATAGTCAATGGTCAATAGTCAATAGTCAGGTAGTCAGTAGTGCATTTAATTTATATATCGTGATAAAAAAAATCTTGTCTTTTTTTTGGGGATTGTTTTTTTATAATGTTTGTGTAATAGCGCAGACGGTGCAAACATTTACCAACCCATTGTTGCCATCAGGACCCGACCCTTATTCCTTTTACAAAGACGGTTATTATTACTATACACATACCCTGGGTAACCGCGTCGGCCTCTGGAAGACAAAGAGCCTGGCTGACTTAAAAACTGCGGAATATATTACCATTTATACACCGCCTCCGGGTACTGCATGGTCAAAACAATTGTGGGCGCCGGAAATACTGTTCCTGCAGGGTAAATGGTATGCCTATTTTGCTGCTGATGATGGCGACAATAAAAACCACCGGCTGTATGTGCTGGAAAATGCATCCGCCGATCCTATGAAAGGAACGTGGATCATGAAGGGCAAACTAACAGATGCCACTGATAAATGGGCCATCGACGGAGATGTCTTTGAATTCAATAAGGAACTCTATATCATCTGGTCGGGTTGGGAAGGCGATACCAATGGCGAGCAGGATATCTATATCGCCAAAATGAAAAATCCATGGACGATAGCAAGCCAGCGGGTACGCATCAGCGCACCTGTGTACGACTGGGAAAAAATAGGGGACTTGAAAAATGAAAACCCGCCGCACCTGGATGTAAATGAAGGCCCCCAGGCCCTGGTACATGGCAATGATTTGTTTGTAGTTTACTCGGCCAGCGCCTGCTGGACCGATAATTACGCGCTTGGTTTACTGCGTTTCACGGGCGGCGGCAATTTGCTGGATGCCGGTAAATGGAAAAAATCTGACCAGCCTGTATTTAAACAATCACCGGCCAATGCTGTATACGCCACCGGGCACAATTCTTTTTTTGTATCACCCAATGGTAAAGAAAACTGGATTCTGTATCATGCCAATTCAAATCCGGGTGACGGATGCGGCAATAAAAGATCGCCAAGAGCACAATCATTTACCTGGAATAGCGATGGCAGCCCGCAATTTGGCATACCCGTGAAAGAGGGCGTGCCGCTGCCCATCCCGGCCGAAAAAAAATAAATGAATTGAAAAAACAACTGATGAAAAAAATCCTGGTTATTACATGCACAATTTTCGTTTATGCTTTGGGGATAGCCCAGCAATTCCGTGCGCCGGCTTACCCGCTGGTTACGCATGATCCCTATTTCAGCATCTGGTCAACAACCGATCAGTTAACCGCCTCACCCACCAAACACTGGACGGGTACCGATCATCCGCTGATTGGCCTGGTAAAAGTAGATGGCGTTATTTACCGTTTTTTAGGAGACAAAGACAAACCGTACAAAACAATCATTGGTGCTGCTGATGAAACAAATTATGAAGCCGCTTATACAGAAACAGCACCTGCAGACGACTGGAACAGCCTTTCTTTTGATGACACACCATGGAAAAAAGGGATAGCACCGTTTGGAGACAACAAATCGGTAGACAAAACCATGTGGCTGGGAAAGAATATCTGGGTACGCAGGTCGTTTATCATTGATGAGGATATGGCTACAAAAAACATATTCCTGAAACTACAGCACGACGATAACATAGAAGTATACATCAATGGCGAAACGGTATTTAAGAAAACAGGCTGGACGGGAAAATATATTTACCTGCCCCTCAGCGATGCAATTAAACAAAAAATTAAAAAAGGCAAAAACGTACTGGCCATTCATGTAGCGAATACGGCGGGTGGCGCCAAACTGGACGCCGGTATTGTTGAAGAACCGGAAGATGTGCAGGAAGCAGCGGTTAAAATAGCCGATCAGAAATCGGTAACCATTAATGCCACTCAAACTATTTATGCATTTACCTGCGGAAAAGCAGATCTTACACTCAGCTTTACATCGCCATTATTGGCAACCGATCTCAATTTGATGTCCAGGCCGGTAACGTATATCAATGTAGCTGTAAAGTCAAATGATGGCGCGTTGCACGATGTACAATTGTATCTGGGCGCTTCTACTGATATTGCCGTTAACACTGCTTCGCAGGAAGTAAAAGCAGAAAAATATACTGCCAAAGGGCTTTCCATCCTGAAAGCAGGTACGGTTGCGCAACCGGTACTGCAAAAAAGAGGCGATGATCTTCGCATTGACTGGGGATACATGTATGTGGCAGTGCCTTCTGCCGCAGGTGTTCAGCAATCTGTATCGGCGGCACGTAATTTATCTGAATCATTTACACAGCCTGCTGCCGGTGTAGCCACGGGCAAACATTTTATGCTGAATAGTATAGTGAATCTGGGCAAAACAGGCCCCGGCGGCAAAGCACAGCTTTTCCTGCTTGGGTACGATGACCTTTATTCCATTCAATTTTTTAAACAAAACCTGAAAGCCTGGTGGAAGCTGCAACCGGGGGCCAGCATGGAGCAGGCATTATCTGAAGCAGCAACAGGGTATGCCGGTGTACTGAAAAGATGCGAAGCATTCAATCAGCAATTACATGCAGATGCGGTTAAAGCCGGTGGCGAAAATTATGCGCGTTTGTGTGATCTTTCCTATCGGCAAAGCATAGCCGCACATAAATTACTGAAGAGCCCGCAGGGCGAAATATTGTTTCTCTCCAAGGAAAATTTCAGCAATGGCTCCATTAATACAGTAGATGTTACTTACCCATCGGCGCCTTTGTACCTGGTGTACAACCCTGAATTATTAAAAGGCATGCTTAACGGTATTTTTTATTACAGTGAAAGCGGCAAATGGACAAAGCCCTTTGCTGCGCATGATTTAGGCAAATATCCCTTGGCAAACGGTGAAGATTATGGCGAGGGGATGCCGGTAGAAGAATCCGGCAATATGACCATCCTGGCAGCCGCCATTGCAAAGGCAGAGGGCAATGCGGAATATGCAAGAAAGCACTGGGCCACACTAACCACATGGACAGACTACCTGGTAAAGGAAGGTTTTGACCCTGCCAATCAATTGTGTACAGACGATTTTGCGGGCCACCTGGCGCGCAATGCAAATCTTTCGGCAAAAGCCATTGTTGGCATTGGTGGTTATGCCATGATGGCGGATATGCTGGGCGATAAAGCTACTGCCGCTAAATACAGGGCCATTGCAAAAGACATGGCCACCAGGTGGGAACAAATGTGCGATGAAGGCGATCACTATGCATTAACCTTTAACAAGAACGGCACCTGGAGCCAGAAATACAATATTGTTTGGGATAAAGTGCTGGGACTTGACCTGTTTAGGAAGGAAGTGTATGACAAGGAAGTGAAGTTTTACCTGGGCAAACAAAATGAATACGGTTTGCCGCTGGACAGCAGGAAAACCTATACAAAATCTGACTGGATTTTATGGACTTCCGTGCTGGCAAGTAATGACAATGATTTTCATGCGCTGGCAGACCCGGTATATAAATACGTTACGGAAACAAGCTCAAGGGTGCCATTGAGCGACTGGCATGAAACCACCAATGGCAAAATGGTGGGCTTCCAGGCCAGGAGCGTGGTAGGCGGTTATTTTATTAAAATGCTTGAGCAAAAATTGAAAAAATAACCCCATGAAGGCGGCCGGAAAATACCTGTTATTGCTGTGTTGTGTTGTATGTCTGCGTGCCCATGCGCAGGATGCAGTAGCACTTTCACACTATGTATTTCCTGTATTCAGTAAAGGAAGGGTGCAGCAAAAAGATGGCGGCACAGATGAAGCCATGCTTAATTACAATGTACTTAGCAAAGAAATGGTGTTTGAACCGACCCCGGGTCAATACAGGGCATTGGCCTATCCTGAAAAAGCGGATACAATTGTTATACTGGACAGGAAATTCGTGCCTGTAAACCACGAGTTTTATGAATTGCTCGGCACAACTCCATGGCCCTTGTTGCTGCAGTACACCTGCACCATAAAGGAACCCGGGACTGATATCGGGTATGGAATGTCTTCAGTTACCACGGCATCGCCTGCCATAAAATCGCTGATACAAAGCGGCGGTGCATACACGCTCAAATTACCCGATGGTTTCCAGGTAATGACAGGAATGGTTTATTGGATATTCAAAGATGGTAAATACCAAAAAGTCAATTCCGCCAGACAACTGATCGCCGCCGCACCTGAAAAAAAAGAAAAAATAAACGAACTGGTAAAGAAGAACAATACCAATTTTACAAAAAAGCAGGATATGATTGATTTGATAAGACAGTTGTTCTGAGAACTATTTTGAATTTTAAATTTTGAATGTTGAATTTTCGATGATCTTATCCGGACGGGTAAAGGAAAAAAATAGACTACCTTACCAGTGGGGTTATGGCTGAAATTGGCAGGAGAATAGTGAATAACCCGGCTCAGCTTTGGGAAGCAGGAAGTAAGAAGTAAGAAGCAGCGAAGAAAAGGTAGCCTTGCTGGAGACGGTGAATAACCCACGGCTTCAGCCGTGGGAGGCAAAACGTGTGGAAAAGGGCTTTAGCCAAATGACCACTGATGCAGGCAATTACTTGTATAATCAGCAATGGCATAAACTTTACACTTCAATACAAATCAAATGAACCTCCGTTTTAATTCCTGTTTCTTTCTATTATTGCTCGTAGTGAGCGTTGCACATGCGCAGAAAAATAAAAAAACTGTAGCCGATACACCAGTTCCGGGTAAGGTTTGGACGGCTGAAAAAGCCAATGCCTGGTACGCGACACATAAATGGCTTACGGGCGCAAACTATATTCCCGCCAATGCCATCAACCAGCTTGAAATGTGGCAGGCAGCAACTTTTGACCCCGGTACCATTGATAAGGAACTGGGATGGGCTGAAACTATTGGTTTTACGACCATGCGCGTGTTTTTACATTCATTGGCATGGAAGCAGGATCCCGAAGGGTTTAAAAAAAGAATAGATCAGTTCTTAACCATTGCAGACAAACATCGCATACAGCCCCTTTTTGTTTTTTTTGATGATTGCTGGAACAAGGAGCCCCGGATTGGTCAGCAGCCTGCACCAAAGACTGGCATACACAATTCAGGCTGGGTACAGGATCCCGGTCAGCCCGCTTCCGCCGACACCAGCAATTTTCCCGGCCTGGAAAAATATGTAAAAGACATCCTGGGAAGTTTTGCGCACGACAAACGTATTTTATTGTGGGATTTGTACAATGAGCCTGGCAACAGCGGTAAGGGCGATGCAACCCTTCCACTGCTGACAAAAATATTCGAATGGGCAAGGGCCGTGAACCCCGACCAGCCGGTGAGCGCAGGCTTGTGGGATTGGAACCTTACCAACCTGAATGTATTTCAATTGAGCCACTCGGATATCATTACCTATCACGATTACAATGAACTGCCTATGCACCAGCGGGTTATTTCCATATTAAAAGCAAGCGGTAAACCACTTATCTGTACAGAATACATGGCACGTACCCGCAATAGCCGCTTTGCCACCATCCTGCCCATGCTGAAAAAGGAGAACGTGGGCGCCATTAACTGGGGTTTTACAGAGGGTAAAACAAATACCATTTATGCATGGGATACGCCAACGCCGGATGGCAGCCAGCCTGTTGAATGGTTTCATGATATATTTAAAAAAGACGGTACACCCTACAGGGAAGATGAAGTAAACCTGATAAGAAAATTGAATGGCGTTCAGTAAATGCGGCATTTATTTTATCCTATGGCCCTTAGTAAGCTAAGCCAGGTTTTTTACACCGGGTTTCTTTACTACTTTTATACCCGCCAACATGAGTGATACATTTTCAAAAGTAACCCTGCAGGATATCGCCCGCACGTTGAATATAACGGCGGCTACAGTGTCGCGCGCGTTAAACAACCATCCTGCCATAAAAGAGGCTACCAAGAAAATGGTAAAGGACACGGCCCTTAAATTAAACTATCAACCCAATAAAATTGCCTCTTCGTTAAGGCTGGGCAAATCAAATATCATTGGCGTTATTATACCCAGCGCAGAAATAAATTTCTTTGGTTCTGTAATACATGGTATAGAAAAAGTGGCCAACGAAAACAATTATAACGTACTGATCTACCAGTCTAATGAATTGTATGAATATGAAAAAAAAGGCGTACAGGCTTTTTTGCAATCGCAGGTAGATGGGGTGCTGGCTTCCATTTCAAAAGAATCCATGAACCTGGATCATTACATGGAGATAAAAAAACGGGGAGTGCCCCTGGTATTATTCGACAGGGCCAGTGACGAACTGGGCGTGTCTTCTGTGGTGGTTGATGACTACGCGGGCGCCTTTGAGGCTACCAAACATTTGATAGAACAGGGATACCGGCGCATTGCTCATATTGGCGGACAACAGCACGTAAATATTTTTAACCAGCGTTTAAAAGGCTATATTGATGCATTGAACGTGAACAATATTCCGGTTAATGATGATTTGATAGTGTATGGAAAAGTGAGTATTGAATCGGGCCGTGAATGTATGCAGCAGTTATTGAATGGGACCAGGAATCCCGATGGTGTTTTTGCAGTGGAAGATTTTACTGCGCTTGGCGCCATGCAAGCCATAAAAACGGCCGGTAAAATAATGCCCGATGAAATTGGTATTGTAGGTTTTGCCAATGAAGCTTTTGGCGAATACATAACACCCTCGCTGTCTTCCGTTAACCAGCAAACAGTTACGATGGGGGAGGAGGCTGCAAAATTATTTTTTGAGTTAATGAGAAATGGCGATGCTTATAAAGGAAAGCCAAGAAAAAAAATACTGCGTCCCGAACTGATATGCCGCCAGTCCAGCAACAGGTACTAAACTTATATACTGGTTATGCCGCTACAGTGCCGTGTGGTTACTATAGCAGGTTCACACAATTTCCCCTCTTTAATTTTTCAACGATAACTGATATGCTGCGTAAATTTTGTTGGTGGGTGGTACTGTTTGGTTGCCTGCAGGTAAGGGCCCAGGTAAAACTGGATTTGCCTGTTTTAAGCAAAACAAATGGAATATCGCTTAACAGAAGTAATGATTCGCTGAGCGTTTCATGGCCTGCAGGCACCGCATTAAAAGCCACACTGGTAATTAACCTCCGGAAAGATGAACCGCTGTTCAGCAGCATCCGGGTGCAGAAAGAAAAACAGGTACACCTGCTTGCCGGCAATCTCAACCCGGTATTCCTGCTCACTGTAGGAAAGCGGGATTTGGTTTCACAGAATGGCTGGAATATTTTTTTTGATAAAGTTCCCCTGAAACCGCACCAGTCTTACCTGGTAACGTTAAACAAAAAAGCAGTAGCTGTGCGCTGCGTGGGCAGCAGAACAATTATAAAAATAGATGAAATACAGGCGGCGGGTTTTAGTGGCGCCATCGAAATTACATTATACAATGGCAGCCCCTTTTTTAATATAGCTGCTGTAATGTCTACCGGTAATGATTCAACCGCAATTGTATATGATGCAGGTTTAATCAGCAAAGAAAAAAACTGGACAACCATTCACTGGAGCAGCGTGTATGATACCATGCAAAGCGCACCCTGCAATATTGATGACAGCAGCGTACACGTTGCCGTAAAGTACAGGACAATTATCGGCAGTAATGAGAAAGGCAGTATAGCCGTATTCCCTGCGCCACACCAATATTTTTATCCATTGGATGAAGCGTTTAATTTAAACTTTACATGGTTTGGCAACCACTACAACAACATGCTGGAAGGATACGGTATCGGTATACGGCAGGATTTGAATGGCGATAAAAGATATGTTCCCTGGTTCAATGCACCGCCTGGAACAATGCAGCGGTTGAATTTCTTTTGCTATATCAGCGTTGCGGCGCCACGGGAGACACTTGACAAAGTAAAAGCATTTACCCATAACGATAAGTATCTGCCATTACAGGGTTATAAAACCATGGCCAGTCATTTCCATAATGAGTATGTGATGAAAGTGCTGTTGGCAGGGAAATCTGTACCAGGCACACCCAATTTTGTGAAAGTATTCAAAAACACAGGAATCAATATCGTTCACCTGGCAGAGTTTCATTACACGGCGCATCCCCGGGGGCCTGATGAAGAAAGGCTGAATCAATTAAAGTCCTTGTTTGCCATGTGCCGTAAATATTCTGATAGTAGTTTTTTATTATTGCCCGGGGAAGAACCCAACGAATTTTTGGGTGGCCACTGGCTGGCATTTTTTCCGGGGCCGGTATATTGGATAATGGCGCGAAAATCCGATCAGTCGTTTCTTGCCAAAGATCCTGTTTACGGAAAAGTGTATCATGTTGGCAATGCTGCAGAAATGTTTAACCTGCTGGAAAAAGAAAACGGTTTGGCATGGACAGCCCACGCCAGAACCAAGGGGTCTACCGGTTTTCCTGATGCTTACAAAAATGAAAAATTTTTTCTTTCTGATCGCTTCCTGGGTGCAGCCTGGAAAGCAATGCCGGCCGATCTGTCGCAACCGCGCCTTGGGAAACGGGTGCTGGATCTGATGGACGATATGAACAACTGGGGACTGAAAAAGAAAGTACTTTCAGAAGCAGATCTTTTTAGCATTGAGCCAGAAAATGAAATGTATGCACACCTCAATGTAAACTACCTGCAGTTGGGCCGGTTGCCTGTATATAAAAATGGCTGGCAGCCCGTGCTGGATGCATTGCAACAAGGAAAGTTTTTTTCTACTACGGGCGAGGTATTGATTCCTTCTTTTACTGTTAATGGGAAGGGGGCAGGCGAAACCATCGCGCTGGCAAAAAATGGACAGGCAAACATTTCATTTCACGTGTCCTGGACCTTCCCGCTGTCTTTTGCAGAAATTATTTCGGGAGATGGCAGTAATGTGTATCGCGATAAAATAGATTTAAACAATACCGTTTCTTTTGGTGCACAAACAGTTCATAAAATAATTGATCTGAAGGGCAGAAAATGGGTAAGGCTGGAGGTATGGGATATTGCCGCCAATGGGGCATTTACGCAAACAGTGTGGATTAAATAAATACCGTTGGCTATATAATTCTTTATGCTTTTACCGGTTTTTTATGTTACAGCCTGCAACCTACGAAATCAATGCCGCGCAGCGCCAAAGGAGAAAAAGAGATTATGATGATGTTTTCTCTTTTTCTCTGCTAACTCCGTGCGACCCAAAAACAGCTTATATGCGATCCTTGTTTGGCGGATCTTAATTTGTTTATGTCAGGGCCTGCAACCTACGAAATCAATGTCGCGCAGCGCCAAAGGAGAAAAAGAGACTATGATGATGTTTTCTCCTTTTCTCTGCTAACTCCGTGCGACCCAAAGCGGCTCATATATTTAATACCTCCGCGATGGGGCAGCTGTTCTACAATTAACATTTGATTCTTTTACACGGTATATAATGCAGGCGTATAGACGGCATGGTATGTTATTTGGTGGAGTTGTTATAATTGTATTTGCGCAGATATGATATGCCACAGCAACTTTATATAAAGGACATGATGAAATGTGCACTGGCAGCAGCTATTGCATATGCAATTGCCGCCTGGTTCTATATAGTAGCTGTTTCTTACAGCGAGAGCTGGGTATTGTTTATCGGCAATTTTTTATTTGCTGCTGTAATAGCAGTTTTTATTGCCTGGTATTATAAACGGCACCGTGCAGGAATAAGCATAATAAAGATGATAACCGTGGGTGGCAAAACGGCGGTGGCAGGTATTGGAATAGCCTGCATAATGTGTTTTCTTTTGTTGTGGATTTTTATGCCGGGTGTTTTCAGACCGGTATCGGCCAGCCATTTGCAATTGAACAGTTCGCCGGCCCAGTTTTCGGGAAAAAACCAGGGCTACGCGCTGATATTGTTTATGAATGCCGTGCTGGGAAATGCAGGGGCAGCATTTTTTATTTCTCTTTTGTTGCCTTTTTCCATAATAAGAAACCAGCAAAGCGGCAAAGAGCCTTAATGAACAGGTATTAACGGAAATAAAAAATGTTGATTATGAAAAACAATAAAAATAACCAATTGCTGGATGCGCTGAACGCGTGTTCCAATGCATGCAATTATTGCACTGGCGCCTGCCTGGAAGAAACGGATGTAAAAATGATGGCGGCCTGTATTAAACTGGATATTGATTGCGCTGCTATTTGCAGTGTTACTGCTTCTTTTATTGCAAGGGGATCGGTGCATGGCAAACATTTATTAAAAGAATGTGCCGAGCTGTGTAATGCATGTGCAACCGAATGTGAAAAACACGCAACGATGCAACATTGTACAGATTGCGCAAAAGCATGCCGTGCATGTGAGAAGGCCTGCCGGGCTGCGCAATTGCAACCAGGACAACTTAATTAACACGCCCTTCATAAGGGCAAAATAATAGAAGTCCCTGGTTTAAAATAATTGGGCTGTTACAGTCTGGTCTTCATTTTTTGATAAAATGGATAACTGGCCGTTGTGCGCCCCGGGGCGGCGGTTAGTGCGGGCACAGGCAAATTCGGCAACGCAATTGTGGGCCATACCAAAATTAATTGCGTATTTTGCCTTCATGTCTTTGTTTGTTGCATCATTAAATTCTGGAAGTAATGGCAATTGTTATTATATCGGTAACAATGAGGAGGCCGTTTTGATTGATGCCGGCATCAGTTGCAGGGAGATTGAAAAAAGAATGCGTAGCCTGGGCCTTGATCCCTCAAAAGTAAAGGCTATTTTCGTCAGCCATGAACATACCGATCATATCAGTGGCATACCGTCTTTTATAAAAAAATTCCGTTTACCGGTTTATATTACCGACCGCACTTACCGCGCCTGTGGTTTTTTGCTGAATGAAGAATTGCTGCGTTCTTTCAATGCTTTTGAACCCGTGCAGGTGGGCAGCCTTTCAATAACTGCTTTTCCCAAATGGCATGATGCCATTGATCCGCATAGTTTTATTGTTTCCGCTTCCTGTACAACCGTAGGTGTTTTTACAGACATTGGTGAGCCTTGTAAAAATGTCATTCAATATTTTAAATTGTGTCATGCCGTATTTCTTGAAACAAATTATGATGAAGTAATGCTGGCAGGCAGCCGTTATCCTGTTTTCCTGCGTAACCGCATCAGTGGAAGACACGGGCACCTGAGCAATACGCAGGCACTTCAGTTGTTTACAGCACACAAACCTGTTTTTATGACGCACCTGTTTCTTTCTCATCTTTCAAAAGAAAATAACCAGCCTGCATTGGTGGAGGCATTGTTTAACAGCCGGGCCAACGGTGTACAAATTATTCACGCGTCAAGGCACACAGCTACTTCATTGTACCAAATCACCGGCAACGGCCAGGCCCAGACACTTCCATCTTATTCGCGGTCAATAACCAAAAAAGCGGCTAAACCACAAATGCAACTGCGGTTGTTTTGAAGTTAATAGAATAGAAAGTACCGCAATGCTTAGTTTTTTCGCATGGGGCAAATAAAAAATTGTGTATGGCAGCCTGGCGCTTTGATAACGCATCTGGAAAATTTAATGCCTCAACTTATACAGAAGATAACAATGGTTATCGCCTGTAAAAAATGAACAGGCCGCTGCAACCTGCAGGCGGCCTGCTGTTAACCCATTTCTTTTTCGCTTACTGCAGATCAGGATTTGGTTATTCCTGGTGGGTATAGTTAAACATCCAGTTGATGCCATATTTATCGGTACAACTGCCAAAATAAGCTCCCCAGAACATATCCTGCAAAGGCATTGTAATTTCACCGGCTTCGGAAAGCGCATCAAACAGTCTTTTGGTTTCTGCCTTTGTTTCAGGTTCAACATTAATGTGCATATTGTTGCCCTGGATCATCTTGAAACCCATGCTCTCCGGTGCATCGGTGGCCATTAGTATATGGCCGCCGGTAATGGGCAATTCAATGTGAAGGATTAATTTTTTATCTGCTTCGGACAATGGCGGCATGCCTTCCTGCGCAGCTACATCGCCAAAGCGCTGAATGCCCTTGCCATGGAAAGCTGTTTTAAATACCGTCTTATAAAAATTGAATGCTTCTTCTGTGTTACCGGGAAAATTGAGGTAAGTGGTTGTTCTTGCCTTACTGCTGGTTTTTAATGCAGACCGGAGCAATAATTTTGATTTTATATATTCTTCCAGTTGATTGAAAGTGCCGTTGAAGCCCTGGTCCATATTGCCCAGCATAGATTTATACACCGCTTCCTGTGCTGCAGTGGCACGGATCGGGTGCCCGGTAAGTATAATGGTGGTTACGCCATTGTTTTCGGTAAAACTAAGCCGGTTAAATATTTCAAGTGGAAAATCCATGGGGAAAGGCGGGGGACAGATATTGCCTGTTTCGTCCGAAAAAGAATTGATAAATTCAATGGAATTGGGCGGCTGAATGCTCACGTAATTAAATAGTCCCCACATGGTTTGTCCCTTGCCTTCCATTTTGTAATGAAACCTGCCGCCGGGTATAAATTCAAAATGTTTAATGGTGATGGCCGTTCCAACAGGGCCCCACCATTCTCCCATTGCTGCTGCATCGGCGAATGCCTGGAAAACAACTTCTTTGGGTGCGTTGAAAGATCGGGTAATGGTTAGTGCTGTCATTTTTTTTTATTTTTAGATGGTTTATTTTTTTGAATACTATTGATGTACTTATCAAGTGAATCAAACTTTTCATTCCAGAATTGGTGGTATTGCTGCACCCAGTTGGCCACTTCCCGTAAACTGTCCAGTTTTGCTTCACAATATCTTTCGCGCCCCTGTTGCCTGATGGCAACAAGACCGCATTCTGTAAGTATCTTAAGGTGAAGCGAAATGGCCTGGCGGCTCACATTAAAATTTTCTGACAGTGAGTTTACATTTTGGGCATTACCGGCCAGCAGTTGAATGATCTGCCTCCTGGTAGGGTCGGCAATGGCCTGAAAAACATCTCTTCTTGTTTCCATAAATAAAAATTATTTAGGCAAGCACCTGGTTGCAAATATATATGCAAGCATCTGCTTGCGCAAATTTTTTTGATTTTTTTTGATTTTTTAAAGCCACTCCTGTAGTACTTATGATTTGAGCGATATTTAGTTGCCCTGTTGGGGATAATATTCTACAAAAGATGCTTTTAACAAAAGCATTTTTCAGACTTTGGATTTATGGTATGAAAATTTCTATTGTCTTTCCGTCGGGCTTCAGATTAGTAATAAAAATTATTTTTATGCAATTAATCCATCAAACAGGCCTCCTCAGGGAAAAATTACAACAGATTCCAACTGCCATCGTTCATTGCTATGGAAACGGTTTTGTAAAACTGGGCGCCACGCTGGCGCACACCTTGCAAGTAGATGATGATGGAATATTGTGGCTGTATACCGACAGGCCGGTGGATTGCATAAGCAGTGGCAGCGAGGGCGAATCATTTGACGTGGCACTGAACTATTACCAGCAGGGTTGCCCGTTTGATTTGGATATTATTGGCGAATGCTGGCTGATAAACCCGGCTGAAGCAGGCAGGGAGTTGCCCGAATTTGCAAATGAACTGAGCAATAAAGGAAAATTGCTCCTGAAGGTGAAATTGATGGATGTTGACTATTCAGCACACAGACCTGCCATCATAGACAGCATCCTGGATAAAGTACTGCACGTGTTTTCGCGTCATAACAACCGGCACCAGGAGCAGGAAATATATCCGGGGCATAAATTATCTGCCTGAACTAATAATTCCGGCAGGTAACGGTTTGCTGAATAAATATGTTTTTACAACACAGAGGTCCGCAATAAAAAGAAAAAGGCTGCATGGAAATGCGGCCTTTTTGAAATTCAATATCATTTTATAAACAAACACTAATACGCTGCCGGTTGGGCAGCCAGCTGATAAACGGGCCGTTGGTGCAGTAATTGCGCAGAAAATTTTATTTTTATTGATCTACAATATAACTGGCCAACTGCTACATATAAACGATTAGCAGCCCAATCACCGGCCTGAATTACATACATAAACGTTTCCAGGCCGGCGATAGCAATTAAAAAGAATAGCGAAGCCCGAATTGAACAGAATAATAACTGGCTGTTTTTGAACGGGTACCTGCATTGGTATTTACGCTGTATATATAAGATTTGCTGGCCTGGTCGAAGCCGGTTACATTGTACAAATTAGTGTTAATGATTTGGTAGTAACCTCCCCATTTATAGTTCAGCAGGTTCAGTACGTTGAAGATGTCGGATCTCAGCGTAAGTTTATGCGTTTTATAAAGTTTAAAATCTTTTGCAATGCTCAGGTTCCATTGTGTACGCCATGGCATCAAACCGCCATTATAAGGTGCAAACTTTCCATAATTGCTCTGTAAATATTTTTTGAACTCAGGACTGGTTTTATCAAGTAAAGTCAGCATGCCGGTTTTGATAGCAGCGGGCGTTGAAGGATTATTGGGGTCAAAGATATAGGCAAGGTCTACGCCGTCATTTGCTTCACCAATAATGTCTTTGTTAACATAGGCGCTGAACCGCGGCGCCTGGAATGCCTGGAAGGAAGAGCTGATGCTGAATCCATAAAATGTAGGGCTGAGAAACAATGCAACAAGTTTGTTTTTCTGATCGCCATCGCTGTACCAGTTTCTTCCGTAAGATTTATAATCTGAATAAGAAGCAGCTACGCTAAAATTTGCGTTGCGCGGGTCTCCATTATCATAGGGTGGGGTACCGGTAGCTTTTCCACGGGCATACGAAATACTCAGGTAACCATCTTTAATTTGCGCAGCAGCTTCTATGACCGCACCTATAAATTTAGACGACCAGTTGGTATTGGTAAAATACCGGACCTGGTTAAAGTTGGCGGAAATACGTGAATTGGCCAGCACCGGCAGATAGCTGGTAGAAGAGGTATTGGTAAGGGTGCTGGCTGGTACATACACTTCCCTGCCTTCATTGGTAACAAATTCAGGTGTGCGTTTCAAATTCAGATCGTATAAATAGAAATTGTCCCAGGTGTTGTTATAATAAACATTGGCTCCCATTCTGAACCAGCTATTAAAATAATGATAGAAACTAAGGTTGGTTTTAAAAGTCAATGGATTTTTTAAATGTTTGTCTAACACCAGGACCGTTGCAGGCTGTTTTGTAGTAAGCGAATTATAATAGTCAACCCCCGGCACTTTGCTAAAATCTTTTTGGTAGGCCTGCCAGTCTGGTACCGGTACATCCTGGCGTATATCAATCTGCCTGAAATTAACGCCATTGTCGATATGAGAAAATGTAATGGGCTGGGTGGTAAGTTCAGATGCAAAAAGACCAGCCCCGAATTTCACAATATCGCGTCCATTGCTGTGTACATCCCAGACAAGGTTAACACGCGGTTGTATGTTTTTTGCATCAAAAGGAACTACGTCGGAACGAATGCCCAAATCGGACTGTAGTTGCTGGTTGTAGGTAGGTTTGCTTCCAATAATAGTAGCATCCCAGCGCAGGCCTACGGTAAGGTTAAGGTTGGAGCGCAGGTTGGTTTCCATTTGGGCAAACAATCCCAGTTCAATTAGCGGTACACTTATTTTCGGGTTATTACCGTCCAGTGGAATCTTTCTGTTAAACCGGTAGGGATTGTTGTTTTGCATATCTGCAATACTTGCATAATAGAACTGCCCCTGCTGGTCGTGCGACAACCGATCGGTAATATGATTGATATTGTTATCAGTACCAAATACAAAGTTCAGGTTGCCGGTTTTGTAACGAAGATTATCCACTATTTGTATAACATCAGAGGCATCTCGTTCAGGCACCCAGTTCTGGTTGCCAAATGCTACCGTGGTATTACCGGTACTGCCGTCTGCAAAGGTAGAAGTTACATTTACAAAGCCTTCGGGCACACGATTGTTGAGGTAGGTTAAAAATTTACGGTAGGTACTGAAGTTCAGCTTAAAATCGTTGGTGGCTTTTTTGGATAGTTCAGATCGTAAACCAATCATTACTCCATTGTCTATCTCAATGCCTGTGTATTGTGTGGTGAGTAAGCCCGCTGATTTTAATTTATTAGGGTCGGTAAAATGGAGGTAGTTGTATTTTACCGTTAAAAGATTTTTGGAATTGATGTTCCAGTCAATTTTGCCAAATGCGTTAATTGTTTTTTGTACAATGCTGATGGTGCCATATTGGGGACTGGCCGGAAACCCGAACTGCTTTTCCATAATATTGACAATCTGGTCAAGGTTGGATTTTGTGATATTCAGGTTTTTTTCGGCCTGTGCCTGCGTGGGGCCTGCAAATCCAAAATCATAGGCACGGAAAGGAATCGTGTTCTGAAACTGATCATAAGAAACCAGGAAATGCACCTTATCTTTTATGATCGGTCCACTCAATAAAGCGCCACCCTGTGCAATGCTATATTTATTGGTAAGATGGTTGCCATTGATATCTTTTGTTGCGGCCAGTGAATTGGCGCCGTAATAGCCCCAGATGGAACCGGCGAGGGTATTGGTGCCGGATTTGGTAATGGCTTTTACTACACCGCCCGAGCCGCGGCCACTGGTAACATCGTAAGCATTGGTTGATACCTCAAACTCGCGGATGGTTTCTGAGGAAATAGAAAAAGCTGCGTCGGTTAACCCGCCAAAAGTTGCGCGGCGGTTGCTTACGCCATCCAGCATGTAACCTGTGCCACCCGCTTTGGCACCACCCAGGGAAGCACCGTTTGCCAGGGGAGAAAGCGCAATAAGATCTGTATAGTTGCGTGAAACCAGCGGTATCTTTTGCAGGGCCCGGCCAGACACGGCTGTACCGGTTCCCAACCTGTCAACACTGTTATTAAAACTGTTGGAACGTACCGTTACTTCCGCCAGGGTTTGTGTATTCTTTCCCAGCACAATTTTATGCAGTACCAACCGATCGCCCAGGTTAAGCGTATTGTTGTTTAATACCGTAGTTTGATGATTAACCGCTGTTACTTCAATTGTGTAAACACCTACCGGTATATCCCTGAAACTAAAATATCCTTTGCGGTTGGTTGATGAGGCCGCAGTAAAACCAGTTCCTGTATTGCGGATATGGATAGTAGCGCCGTCAATGGTGCTGTCTGCATCATCATAAATAAACCCGCTAATACCGGAGCCGCTAACCTGTGCCTGAAGACTTGCGGAACAACACAGGAAAAAAATGAAAGTAAGTGCAATTAAGACGTGTGGAAGTAAGCGCATAAGCAGAATATTTTCGGCAAAATTATTTAGCCCTTATAAACTTGCTGATGCCAGCAGTCAATGGTAACAAAATGGTAAAAAAAAATTAATAAAAAATTATTTACGCTGCCGGAAGAGAATGGACGAAAATATAGTCGCTGTGGAAGATATGGGACGATTTTTCCAGCGCTACGAAACAACTGGAATTGTTACTCCCCGGAGAACAGGCATTACCGGATAGCCAGTGCAGATTAAGTAATACTACGTATCAGAAACAGTAGCCGCGCGGATGGCGTTGATTTAATTGCGGCCGAAATTTGACTGGTTTTTAATCCACCCTTTTTACCCGAACAATTATTTAGTGCAGTATAAAATCTTGAACATGAAAAAAAAATACGCAAAACATGCTGTGCCGGCAGGGCTGTTGCAGCAATATATATCCCGCATACGGGTAACTTTTCAACAGGTAACTGATCTAAACCCGCCGCCAGCCGCCCTTCGTGGTCATCTGCCAAATGGCAGGCGCAAACCAGGAATTATTGGCAATCTTAATTTTTGTTTTCTTTCTAATTGACCGGCCACCCGCGCCAGGAAACGCCGTTCAGGTATAAACCTGTCGGTGGCGGCGGCGACCGTATGGACTGTCAATTTTAGCTTATCATGTAAGCCTGGTAGCCTGCATAGCTGCCGAAATCCGTGTGTAGCAATGAGATAATTGCAAGCCTTACCGGTTAAAAATTAAATATTCGTGATTAGTTACACCCGGTTGTGAATAAATTTTGTGCCACGCTCCACCATTATATAATATATTTATTTCATGGAGCCCCGGTATAAAACCCTTCAAACCATATTTAATATAGTAACTCAGGATCCCCAGCCCACTACTTATAAGTGCAGGCCAAGGGAGATCATCCTTCGCCAGTTTGAAGATTGGTCGGTTATTCAGCAACACCTGAAACAACTGGAAATGGAAGAACTTGTGAGCACCGGACAGGAAGAAACGCTTTTTATTCGTATTACCGCCATGGGTATAGAAAAAATAAAGGCGGGAAATGTAATTATATAGCCAGCGGGCAAATTTTGTAAACCCCTGCCGCCACTACAGGCGGCATTTTTATTCCCCCTCAGCTATTTTACTGCGCCGGAAACGGTAAAATCCGAATCTCTTCTTCGTAGATCTGCTGCGCTGCAGATAAAAACCGAAGAATGAAAATCGGCTAAAAACACAATTGTGCGTATGGGCTAACGGATATATTTTTGTACCAGAAGTTGATTGATAACAAATCCAGTATCCTTATAAAACCAGTTGTTCGTATCCTTTAGAAAAACCATCCAAAATCCAGTATCGGTCAACTTTTTTTTTACAAACCCGTTGTTATATATCCAAACATCCTGAAGAAAAGACCTAAAAATTCTGTACCCTCCTGCTGGCCCGATTCAGCGGGAGGTTTCATTTTACAGGCTATAGCAGTTTTGCCAGGCGGCTTATACAAAAAATAACCCGGTAATTTTCTCAAACAGTTTCTGCCCACTATACGCCACCTGTCGCAACTAACCCTCGCAAGGGTAAGACTTACACCCTGGTTTTATTGTTTGTATCACTAGCTTTGTAAAAAAAATGCGCAAACTTATTTCATCCATTAATATAACGCTGGACGGGTTCTGCGATCATGAGGCTGTAATTGCCGATGATGAATTACACCAGCAGGCAAACGAACTTTTAAAAAGCGCCGATACTATGTTATTCGGGCGTGTAACCTACCAACTGATGGAAGCTGGTTGGCCGCCACTGGTTAAAAAACCTACCGGCAATAAACCCATGGATGAATTTGCCCGGCTGATTGATAATATTCACAAAATTGTTTTTTCGCAAACATTAAAGAAAGTGATCTGGAAAAATACAAAGCTGCTGGCAGGCGGAATTAAGGAAGAAGTAGAAAAACTTAAGCAGCAGCCTGGCCGTAATATTATTGTCGGCAGCCCAACGCTGATTATAACACTAACACAATTGGGCCTTATTGATGAATACAGGTTCTGCGTGCAGCCAATAATACTGGGTAAGGGCTTGCCACTGTTTAAAAACATTAGTCAGCGAATCGATCTTCCCCTTTTATCAACAAAAACATTTGGCTCAGGCGTGGTAACATTGTGTTACGGGCGGTAGCTGCCTGTGAAATCTTACGCCCTTAAAAAATTTTGTATGCTGATTGCCCGGAGGCCAATAAGGGCAAGCTGGCTAGGCTACTGCGATACGGGTAATGAAAATGAAAAGACGCTGCCCCTTCCTGGTTCACTTTCTATAAATAGCCGGCTCCCGTTTTTTAATAGAAATTCACGGCATAGCATAAGGCCAAGCCCTGTTCCGGGTTCACTGGCGGTGCCATTGGTACTGAAATAATCATTGCGGTTTATTTTTTGAATAACCCCGGGCGCCATACCGGTGCCGGTATCCTTTATAAAAATTTCAACACCCGTTGCGGCCTCATGCGCTCCAATGGTTACCTTTCCTTGTATGGGCGTAAATTTAATGGCGTTGGATAAAAGGTTGCGCAGTACCAGGGCAATCATATCCTTGTCTGCCATTACCATAAACGGACCGTTTATGGTACATTCAACCTGTATCTGTTTTGCTTCTGCCTGCAATTGCAACAGGTGGATAACCTCCGCGGCCATGCTGGTTATATTCAGCGATTGAATTTTTATTGCTTCCGACTGCATCTGGCATTTGGCCCATTGCAATAAATTTTCCATTAGCCCGGTAGTGTAATTAAGATTGTTTATTACATCGGGCATAATAGCCTTTATGTCTTTGGCAGGCAGTTTTTGCAGCTGAATATTGGTGAAAAGGTTACGCAACGCATACATGGGTGCTTTTAGATCATGCGCAATCACGGAAAACAATTTATTTTTTACCCCGTTCAGTTCGGTCAGCTCAACGGTTTGTTTGTGCAGCAAAGCCGAATTTTCTTCAATTTCCCTGTTTTTAGACAATACATTTGACTGGTAAACCGCATTTTCTTTTTTTATCAGGAACAGCCCGTAAAAAATAAATACAATGCCTGTAAACTGATTAAAGAGGTATAGGAAAATGTTGGTGGTCTCCAGTTGAAAGCGATAATTTCTAAATAAAACCGCCAGCATAAAATAACTAACCATGCTCAGTCCCAGGGAAAAAAGCATATCCTTGATTTTCTGCAAAAAGAACACGGAAAGAATGCCGTATAAAATAAAAAATAATTCCAGACCGGCATTGATGCCACTCATATAGACAACGCTGGTAACAACAGGGTAGCAGATAAAATAAAAAATAATAGCAGTATCATATTTATTACAGGCATTCAGTAATAAAACGCCCACGCTGATAACGGCGGGCAGACTGGTGATTATCCAGGCCCACTCGGGGAACATCTTATTGTTGAAAAAACCCGCCAACGGAATACAAATGCCTGTAATTAGCTGAAAGAAATTGAGTTGATTAAATATGCCCAGCTTGCGTTTCTCATAATCATCCATGACCGCAGAACTGCCAATGGATTTAACCGAAGCATGAAGGCCATACAAGCGTTTTTTACCCTGGGAGATTTTTCTTGAAGTGACGGCAGGTACGCCCTCCTTCCATGTATTGGATATTTTTTGCCTAAGCGCAACCGTATCTATTGGATCAATAGCTTTGATTTTTTCCTGGAACTGGAATAGCTGTTGCTGAAGAAAACTCATGTTGGAATTAGATTAGGGTATTGGGTGCTATGGATTTACAAATTAAGTATTTTAATTCATACAGTCAAGAGGGCGGAGAGTAAAAGAAAAAAAACACTAACCAGCAGGTTGCTGGGGTGGTGAAGAGTAATAACGGCATGCGTTTAAGGCCAATCTTTCAGCTAAGACCGTTTGTATTTGACAATAACAAATGTCGGAATGGAATTTTGGCAAATATATCTTTACACTTAGTTAATGATAAATTTCCCGGCCTGCAGCATAGTTCTTACCCTCTTCTATGCAGTATAGCATTGTAATCAGCGGGTAGGTTTTATCATCTTGCCATATTGCAGCATCTACCCGTAATTATAAAGGGCCGGTTTAAATCTTTTAGCGAGGCTGCCACTTGCCAGATCAATATTTATTTCCGCCACCAGCACGCCTGCTTCGGTGTAGGACTGGTGAGCAATGCAAGTTCCGTCGGGCCCGATAAGCGCACTGGCAGAATCAGGATATTTAAAATGGTAATTAACACCCGCAAAATAGATGGTGTTTTCCATGGCTCTCAACAGTTGGGCCTTTTCGTAGTAGGGGTTATCCTGGTGACCCCATTCGGTAAGCTGTTTGCCGGCTGTATTATTTCCGGTACAATTGGGGTGAAAGACTATGCTGGCACCCTTCATGGCAGCCCATCTTACGGATTCAGGATACCGAAACCCTTCATGGCAGATGGTAATGCCGAATTTTACACCGTTCACTTCAAAAATATTTCGATCAGTGCCGGGTGTCCATTTGTTATCCTCAGTTGGGTCCAGCTGATTTTTTGTCTGGTAGCCCAGCCATTCGCCTTTGGCAGATACCACCTGTGCCACATTTAAAATACGACCGGCTTCATGCCAGTCCATTGGCATAATTACAGCAATGGAATTTGCTGCAGCCATTTTACATACCCTGGTCAGTGCCGATTCCAGCATTTCCTGTGTTGTGGTGCCGGTATCATATCCCAAACCCGGATAGCCTGGCAGATAGGTTTCGGGAAAGCAAATTATTTCAGCCCCCGCCGGTGCTGCAGATTGAATAAGTTTTTCAGCCTGGTACAAAGCATTGTCCACCGATGCCGGATAGGGTGGGGAAGCGAGCGCAATTTTCATAACCACTACAAATTTGTTTTATAAGCAAGTGCTAAAATACTAAACAACAGGCTGTATGCCAATGTCCGGCAAGATAAGGGTAACCGATACTTGCCGGTCTTTCTTATAATTATCTGTCAAATTGGTATTATTGTATATTTTTAAGCTGCCAAAACAATTTCCAGTTAATATAATCAATCTTTTTCAGGAGGATACTGACGTTCATGCTTAAGCCTACAGATATGCCGTCCAGGAACAGCAATATACTTGACGATGCATCCTTTCAAGTTTTATTTAAAGAATGTTTTGTGCCATTCTGCGCTTACTATCAATATAAGTTTGGATTTTCTCTTGATATTGCCAAAGAAGTGGTTCATACCGGTTTTATAAAGTTATGGGAGAACCGCCACCACATCAAACCAGGGTCGTCAGCCAAAGCCTACCTGCGCACAACCGTAACAAACATCAGCCTGGATCTGATAAAGCACGAGAAAATAAAACAAAAGCACGCCAATCAAGTACTTCAAAACCAGGGAGAAGAAATCAGCAGTGCCGATTTCGACAAAATCGATTATGCACAAATGGTGGCAGATGTAAATAAAGCCGTGGCGGATTTGCCGGGTCAAATGCGTCATGTTTTTGAGCTAAGCAGGAATGAAGGTTTAAAATATGCAGAAATTGCGTCGCGACTGAATATTTCTGTGAAAACGGTGGAAACACAGATGAGCAGAGCGCTGGCTAAACTGCGACTGCAACTGGCCAGGCACCTTATTTTTTTGATGCTGGCACTCCTTTTTAAAATGTAGAAAAAAAATTATGGTTGTTGTAGGGGTAGGCCATTATATGATCGTATTATCTTATTGGAGTACGTATAAACTAGCGCATGGAAGCTGAAAATAACATTGATGAATTACTGGTCCGCTATCTTTTAAATGAAACAGGAGAGGATGAAAATTTACTTGTCGGAGATTGGATACATTTAAATGAGGCGAACAGGTCGCACTTTGAAGGGCTCAAAAAAACCATGGGGTTGCTTGCCATACGCGATGGCATTGAAAAAATCAATGTAGACGCAGAATGGAGTCATTTGAAAGGCTTGATTGCAGCGGGTTCTTTGCAACAACCGGTGTTCAGTGAAGGCTCAATAGTAGAAGCGCATTTTGCCAAACCGGTTGAAAATGATATGGTAGAAAACATGCCGGCGCGCAAAAAATTGTACCGTCTGTTTATACCGGCTGCAGTTGCCGCATCTGTTATTATAGCTTTGGCTGCGGGTTGGTGGCCATTTCATAAAGAAACAAATAGTACAACCGCAATCTTACCGGATTCGGCATCTGTAGCAAAAATAAGTCCGGCCAATTCAGTAGTGCAGCATGAGATCAACAGTTCTGACAAAATAAAAATATTTGCTTTGCCCGATGGATCCAATGTCCGTCTGTCTGCCAACAGCGAGATAACTTATAGCGAGCCGGCAGATGGCCATCAACGAAATGTGGTGCTAAAAGGGGAGGCAGGTTTTGCCGTGGCAAAAGACAAAACAAAACCATTTACTGTTTTCAGCGGCGATATTTCTACCCGGGCTGTTGGTACAAGGTTTATTGTAACTGCCTTTGAAAATGAAAAATTTATACAGGTGAGGCTGAATGAAGGCAAAGTGCTGATAAAGTCTGAAAAAACCATCAATAATAAACTGACAGAAGACCTTTACTTGTTGCCCGGACAAAAACTAATCTACGACAAGAATCTTCAAACTGCAAAAATCAGGTCTTTTGGCAGAAGTGAAAAAAGTATGGCCGGCAACAACGACAAAGATGGTAAAGCGATTGCCGATAATCCGCTGCTTACTGAATACAATAAGAAATCCTGGTTTATGTTCAACAACCAGTCCCTGATTGAAATATTTCACTCGCTGGAAATGATGTATGACGTGAAGATTGTATATGCAAAAAAAGATGTTGAACAACGGTATTTTATAGGCACTTTCAGCAAGTCTGATGCTGTAGAGAGTATTTTACAACAGATAGCGGCGCTGAATAAACTTACCGTGACCAAAAAGGACAGTTCATTTATCATCAAAAAGCGCAAGTAAAGGAATCAATAGCTCATTTAGTTCACTATTGTTGTAGCGATTGCCGGTGTAATTTTTAAAAGCTTAAAACTGGTCATATGAAATTTCTGCCTACTTAGCCATTTAGTTAAGATCGCTCTGTCTGCTGCTTCCGGCCACACGCTCCCCGTCAATTACTGAGGTGCAGCCAGCCGGATAAAAACAAAACCAGCAATTTCCTAAAACAACATGTACCCGGTTCTCCCGGAAAAGAATTTATTTCTCTAACATAAATAGCTGCTATATGAAATTCAATTTCAGTAAATTGAGGACGATTCCCTTTGTCCTGATAATACCCCTTTGCCTGTTTGGTGCGGTATCTGCAGTGGGTCAACTGTCGCGCATTGCCGTAAACGGAGTTGTGCAATCTGCGGCCAATAATGATCCGGTTCCGGGTATATCTGTAATAGTAAGAAATACCAAAACAAATTTTACCGCTGGCACCACCACCGATAGTACAGGTGTGTTCGCTTTTTCAAGAATACCGGCTGGTGGTCCGTACAGCTTTACGTTTACAGGCGTTGGCTACGAGCCCCAGACACTGGGCGGCTATAATATCAGGGAAAATGCTTCGCTATCGCTGGTAGTTAAAATAAAACAAAGTGCTGCTACTACTATGGACCAGGTGGTGGTGGTGGGTTATGGTTCGCAGAAAAGAAAAGACTTAACGGGAGCGGTGGGTTCAATAGGCGCCAAAGACATAAAAGACATGGCGGTGATTCGGGTAGACCAGGCGCTGATTGGAAAAGCGGCCGGGGTTCAGGTAAAGCCGTTTACCGGTCAGCCGGGGGCCGCGCCTCAAATACGCATAAGGGGCATCGGTAGTATCTCTGCAGGGTCTGAACCCTTGTATGTAGTGGATGGTTTCCCGGTTGCAGGTATTTCTACGCTGAATCCAAATGATATAGAATCGCTGGATATACTGAAAGATGCATCGGCTACTGCTATTTACGGGTCGCGCGGATCCAATGGTGTGATCCTCATTTCAACCAAACGGGGAAAGGAAGGTAAGCCTGTTATTTCTTTTGATACCTACTATGGATTGCAGCAGGTGTCGCGAAAGCCTAAGATGATGAATGCCATGCAGGAGGCGCAATACTTTTATGATGGTGTGCGCAACCGAAACCTGGACGCGGGCAATAATGTTACCGGGCCACCCGATAAATGGACACTGGCCGTGCCTGCCATCATCCTGGATGTACTTGCCGGCCGCAATAAAACCGATGTGGACTGGCTGAGCCAGATTATGCGCACAGCGCCGCAATCGCAACAGCAATTAACAGTACGCGGTGGCGACCGGAATATCAGGTATTCATTAAGCGGTGAATATTTAAATCAGCAGGGTATTATACGCCACACAGATTTTAAACGCTATTCGGTCAGGGCAAATATAGATGCCCAGCTCTCAAAGAAACTGGCACTGAAAGTAAACCTGAATCCTTCTTATACAACCGAAGATGTTGTACAGGCAAGTGGTTTAACCAGTGGCCCCAATGAAAATGTAATCGGCAGCGCAATGGCGGTTACCCCTTTTTATCCCATTTACGACAGTACCGGAAATTATTATTCATACAATGGGCTGGCAGCTTCGGGAAATTTTTATCATCCGCTTGCACTGGTCAACGAGATTAAACATACCAGGAAAGGGCAAAGACTGATTGGCAACATGAACCTGGAATATAAAATACTGAACGGTCTTTCGTTCAATATTTTAACGGGGGTAGATATGCGTGGTATCAATGATGAAAAATTCAAACCAAAATTACCGGCCTTTCTGAACGATGTGGCATACGGGAGCGATTCTACTACCAATAACCTTAGCTGGCTGACGGAATTTACCGTTAACTACAATAAAAAAATCAATAAACACCAGTTTACTGCACTGGCCGGTTATACCACACAGAAAGAGAGTTACCGGGGCAGCTATATTTACAGCGATAAATATTCCAATAACCTGGTGCCTACTTTAAGTGCGGTAAGCGGGGTAATAACAAATGGAACCTCAACAGTAAGCGAGTGGTCAATGGTTTCTTACCTGGCAAGGGTTAACTACAACTTTGACGGTAAATACTACCTCACTGCATCCATACGCACAGATGGTTCATCCCGTTTTGGAAGTGATAAAAAATACGGGCTGTTTCCTTCTGCCGCAGTAGCCTGGCGGGTATCTGACGAAAATTTTCTAAAAAACGTAAAACAACTCAGCGAACTGAAACTAAGGGCCAGCTATGGGGTAACGGGCAATAACAATATTGGCAACTATGATCACCTGGCCACCATCATTTACGAGAATTATGCGTTGGGTGGTGTTGCCGCCGGTGGCTATGCCCCGGCAAGACTTGCCAATAATTTGCTTACCTGGGAAACACAGGAGCAGTTTAATATAGGTATTGACCTGAGTTTCTTTAATCGCGGGGTAACATTGTCTGTTGATAATTTTCAATCGAAAAATACCAATTTGCTGCTTAATGTAAATGTGCCCGATATCTCCGGGTTCAACACGGCATTGAAAAATATTGGCGAAGTAAAGAATACAGGATGGGAATTTGCAGTAAGTACGGTAAACGTGAAAGGAAAGTTTGAGTGGACAACGGATTTCAATATTTCATCTTTTCGCAACAAAGTAGTCAAACTGGGGCCTTCAGGTGATCCAATTATTTCTACAGGTGGCAATATAACCATGCTGGGCCAGCCAATTGGTATGTTTTATGGCTGGCTTACCAATGGCATTTTTAAAAACCAGGCGGAGCTGAATGCAGGTCCCATTTTTGCGCCGGGTACTGCCAGTGCATCTCATGTCGGAGATACCCGGTTTGTAGATGTAAGCGGCCCCAACGGTAAACCGGATGGCATCATTAACAGCTTCGATAAAACAATTATGGGAAATCCCTATCCTGACTTTTATTATGGCATGACCAATCATTTTGCCTATAAAAACCTGAGCTTTACCGTTAGCCTGCAGGGAAGCAAGGGCGCGCAGATTATCAATGAAACCAGGCTGGGGGCAAATATGTCAACCAGGGCAAGGACCAACCAGCTTGCATTGTCCAACAATTACTGGAAATCGCCCGATGACCCCGGCGATGGCAATACGCCAAGACCCAATGATGCGCCGACCGGTAATATCAGGGGAGAAAGCCAGCAAAAGCAACTGGATAATGGCACTTATATGCGCATCAATAATATGAACCTGAGCTACCAGGTCGGCGAAGCGGTTGCCAGGAAATTAAAAGTAAACGCCGTCAGGATTTACCTCAATGCCAATAACCCTTTTATCATCACCAAATTCACGTCATTTAATCCTGATTCAAGTACATCCGGCGATTCGCTTACCCCTGGCCGTGATTTGAATGATTACCCTTTGCCCAAAAGCCTTTCGCTTGGTTTAAACGTGACATTTTAATGTTGTAATGTATAAAATGCTTGTATGAAAAAAATAATTCTTCTGATAATAGCTACTTCTGCTCTGTTGTTATCATGCAGTAAAAAATTTATTGAACTGGCACCCATATCCACCGTAAGTGTTGACCTGGTTTATAAAACAGACAAGGACTTTGCAGATGCCGTTACCGCAGTGTATGCTGTTTACCAGACTGAATACGCCAATTGGTGGCAGTATGGCGATGTACGTGGAGACGATGTTAAAAGCGGCCTGGTAAGTAATCTTACGGTATCTGATATGGATAAGTTTATTCTGAATAACGATGCAGATATACTAACCAATAGCTGGAGAAACTATTATAAAATAATTGACAGGGCCAATAATGTACTGACCAGGATTGAAAACGCCGACGGCAGTGTGGTAAAAAACAAAGCCCGTTATATTGGAGAGGCAAAATTTTTGCGGGCATTGGCTTATTTTAACCTGGTGCGCATTTTTGGCCCCGTGCCGCTAACCACTGCGCCTGTTACCGTAGAAGCCAGTTATAAAACACGCCGCACCGGCGTTGATTCTGTTTACAACTCGCTTATTATACCAGATCTGTTGGATGCGGAGACAAAATTGCCTTTGTCTTATACGGGCGCAGATATAGGCAGGGCTACAAAGGGCGCCGCTAAATCTATATTGGGCAAAGTCTATCTGACCACGCATGATTTTGTAAAAGCAGAAGCCAAATTACAGGAAGTTACCACATTGGGTTATGCATTACTTCCTAAATACAATGACCTTTTTGATTATACAAAAAATGAGCACCATGCGGAGTACATTTTTGATATAGAATATGAAGAAGGCATCAACGAAGGAAGTATTTTTACTACACAGTTTTCGCTAAGTTTCCAGGGTGGTGGTACACTTGCATCCATTATGGCCAGTTACTATGGATTGCCCGCTGCTGGTGGCGGCGACCAGGGATGCCCCACCGATCAGTTATTTGCTGCCTATGATTCTTCAGATTTGCGCAAGGGAATTACAGCAGCGAAGGGGCTTACTGTAAACGGCGTATATACACCCATTTCAACTACCGGCATTGGATCATTTACACTGAAATACATGGTGCCGATGATAAAGGCAAACGACAGCAAGGCCAACTGGAAAGTGGTAAGGTATGCAGATGTGATACTGATGTATGCAGAAGCACTTAATGAGAATGGTAAAACAACGGAGGCGCTTACCTGGTTAAACAAGGTAAGAACAAGAGCAGGCGTTGCTAATTATTCCGGACTTAACCAGGATGATACCCGGGAAAAAATCTACCTGGAGCGCAGGCTTGAATTAACCATGGAGGGGCACAGGTGGTTTGATTTGGTAAGAACCGGAAGAGCATTTACAACTATGTCGCCCCTGGGTATGAAATCTTATATGACCATTTTCCCCGTACCCCAGGCGCAGGTGGAAATTATTCACGATGCCAGTATATTTCCTCAAAACCCGGGTTATAATTAATCGGTTGAAAAAACAGGACGCTCCGCCGGATGGGGAATTTGATATAATGACCATTATGAAAATATGTGCCGGCATGATTTTTTACTTTTAAAGAAATAATTATGACTGATAAAACAGAAAGCAGCGATCACCATTTTACAGGTATTAACCGGGGCAGGCGAAAATTTCTGAAGCTTACCGGCATGGTTGGCCTGGGTATTCCTTTCGTTTCACTGGCTCATCTTACAGCTTCTTCCGTTTCAATTGTAACCGATGCAGTGGATTCCATGGCGTCTTCTGCACCGGTGCAATGGGCAGCCAAAGAACTGGAACAGGCTTTTATGGCCAGGGGGATTACAGTAAGCCGCCATGAAAAGCTTAGTGAAGCAAAAGCAGGCGGACTTGTCATTGCAATAGCCGGTGCAACTACTGCCACTGTAAAAGATATAGCCGGCATAGCTATTCCAGCAATGCCTGAAGCGTTGGGACTGGTGCCATCTAAAACGGACGGTAAACAAATATTAATAGCAACCGGTCATGATGAACGCGGTCTGGTTTATGCCCTGCTTGAACTGGCAGACAGGGTGAAGTATTCGCAGCAGCCGCTCAACGCCGTTAATATTCAACATGCCGTTGTTGAGCAGCCGGCCAATAAGGTTCGCAGCCTTACACGTTTATTTACCAGTGATGTGGAAGATAAGCCCTGGTTCAATGACCGTGATATGTGGCCACAGTACCTTACCATGCTTGCCACACAACGTTTTAATAAGTTCAATTTATGTTTTGGAATAGGGTATGATTTTCTGCAAAAGGTAACCGATGCCTATTTTCTTTTCGCTTATCCATTCCTGTTTGATCTGCCGGGATACAATGTGCATGTGCCCCAGTTGTCCGATGCCGAACGTGATGCCAACCTTGCTATGCTGAAATACATCAGCGAACAAACGGTTGGGCGCGGCCTGCAGTTTCAGCTCGGTTTATGGATGCATGGCTATGATTGGCTGAATACCACCAATGCCAATTATACCATAGAAGGACTCAACAAAGACAATCACGCTGCTTATTGCCGCGATGCCGTGCGGTATTTATTGCAGCAGTGCCCGGCTATTAGTGGTATCACTTTTCGCGTTCACGGGGAAAGTGGTGTTACAGAAGGCAGTTATGATTTCTGGAAAGCAATTTTCGATGGTGTAAGGACCTGCGGCCGCGTGGTGGAAATTGATATGCATGCCAAGGGAATGGATCAGACAATGATTGATAACGCGGTAGCCACCGGCCTGCCCATTACCATTTCACCCAAATACTGGGCAGAACATATGGGTATGCCCTATCACCAGGCAGATATCCGCGCTTTGGAAATCCCTGACGAAAAACACCAGGCATCTGGCTTGATGAACCTGAGTGCCGGTTCAAGAAGTTTCTTACGTTATGGTTATGGCGATTTAATGAAGGAAGACCGGCGCTATAAAATTGTGCACCGGATATGGCCGGGTACACAAAGACTATTGCTGTGGGGCGACCCTGTTACGGCCGCCGCGCATGCAAAAGCATTTGGTTTTTGTGGCAGCGATGGGGTGGAACTTATGGAACCATTGTCTTTTAAAGGAAGACGCGGCTCGGGTATAGCGGGCGACAGATGCGGATATGCTGACGAATCATTAAAGCCAAAATGGGATTGGGAAAAATATTTGTATACCCTCAGAATTTTTGGCCGCATGCTGTATAACCCGGCCGCTGCTGCGGATACCTGGCAGCGTTATATACGTCACCATTTCGGTGCAGGTGCATCCGGCGCTGAAACAGCGCTGGCCAATGTAAGCCGCATATTGCCCGTTGTATTAACAACACACGGCGCCTCTGCGGGTAATAATATGTACTGGCCGGAAATGTATACGAATCAGCCAATCACCGATCCCGCAATAAAAAATACTTATACTGATACGCCTTCTCCAAAAACATTTGGCAACGTAACACCGCTGGATCCCCAGCTTTTTCTAAGTATCAATGATTTCGCAAAAGAATTACTTGCAGGCGAAAGCAGTGGCAAATACAATGCAGTGGAAGTAGCCCAATGGCTCGAAAATTATGCGAACAGCGGCGATCGGGCATGGGCGGATGCCGAAACAAAATCAACCGGTAAAAATACGCCCGAATACAGGCGCATGGCAATTGATATAGCTGTGCAAACAGGTCTTGGTTATTTTTTTGCAGCAAAATTCCGGTCCGCCTTTTTATATGCTGTGTATGAGCAAAGCAATGATCGCAAAGCGCTGGAAGAAGCACTTGTATATTACCGTAAGGCCAGGGAGTCCTGGGCGGGGCTGGCCGGAAAAACAAGCAGGGTGTACAAGGCAGATATAACGGTAGGGGAGCATCCCTGGCTGCGCGGTCACTGGCAGAACAGGTTGCCGGCAATTGACGAAGACCTGGCCAATATGGCGAAAAAACTGGCTGATTACAGTGGCAACCCAACGATTGATGCCGCTAAAATCAGTAAGGCAATACAGTATGCAAAAGGCAAGCCGGTAAGGGCAAAGGCTGGTTGTCATCATTCCCTGCCATTAAATTTCCAGGCGGGTCAGCCTTTGGATCTTACATTTGACTTTGATAAGACACCCGTATCGGCTGTATTGTATTACCGGCATGTATCACAGGCTGAACGATACCAGAAAGCAAGTATCAGCTTTGAGGCAAACAAAGGAAAGGCGACTATCCCAGGCAGTTACACTGATTCCCACTATCCGCTTGAATATTATGTAATGGTAAAAAGCGCGGCAGGCACCGCTTTATTATATCCGGGTTTTAATGAAGAACAGGCAGGCCAGCCCTATTTTACAGTAAGAAAGGCGTAAGACACTCACTATTAAGGTATATAACTCATCAATTGTATGATGCGGAAAAAAATAAACGGGAAATATTTAATTGTTGTACTGGCATTGTTTTTTATATGCCTGGAAAATGGTTATGCAGCCGGGGAACCACAAATAACTATAGTAACAGATGAGACACCCGGAGCCCCCGCAGCACATGGCCTCGGCAAACTAATAGCAGCCCTGCAGATAAAAAATATAACAGTAGAAAAAGTAAAGTCTTTGCAGCGAGTGCATGGCGGATTGGTTATTGTTGCAGGGTTGTCTGAAGGTGCCGGAGCAGCAGCACAGTTGTTAAAATCCGGTGGAAGGACCGTACCAAAAACTGCTGAAGCGCTAACGGTTTGGAGAACTGCTTCAGGCGGTAAACCGGTTTGGGTTATCAGCGGTTATGATAACCGCGGGTTGATGTATGCATTGCTGGATGCAGCCAACCGGATCGGCTGGGCAAAGAATAACCAACTACCCCTGGCAGAACTAAAAGAAATTAATGAAAAACCCGCCGTTTCCGACCGGGCTATTTCTATTTATACCATGAACCGCACCTACTGGGAGAGCAGGTTGTACAATGAAGCCTATTGGGCCAAATACCTGGACATGCTTTCGGAAAACAGGTTCAATACGCTGGTGGTGATCTTTGGTTATGAAAATGGCGGGTTCCTGGCACCCTGTTATCCTTATTTTTTTGATACAGATGGTTTTCCCGATGTAAAAATGGTAGGTCTTACCGCAGCGCAGCAGCAGAAAAATCTTTCATCATTCAACCGGTTAATCAGTATGGCTCATGAGCGCGGTATCAATTTTACGGTGGGCATTTGGGATCATGTATACCGTGGCGGTGTACAGGCTGGCGGACTGGCTGATACAAAGAACGCTTCGGATCAGCCGGTGCCGGGACTTGTATGGGGTGTAAACGAAAACAACCTGGTCAGTTATAATAAAGCTGCCCTTGCAAAATTTATTAAGCTTGTTCCCGGTCTGGATGCCATACAGTTTCGTTTGCACGATGAGTCTGGTTTGAAAAAAGAGGAACAGCTTGGATTTTGGCTGGATGTTTTTAAAATGATCAAAAAGGACTATCCCAAAATGCGGCTTGATCTGCGGGCAAAAGAATTGCCGGAAGCAGTAATACAGGGTGCGCTGGATATTGGCATCAATTTCAGAATTACCACCAAATACTGGATGGAGCAGATGGGATTGCCTTACCATCCAACACAAATTAACCCCGAGAAAAGCCCGCGCCGCCACAGCTATTCAGATTTATTGCGTTACCCGCAGCAGTACAAAATACACTGGCGTTTGTGGAATGGGGGCACTACCAGGATACTGTTATGGGGCAGCCCGGATTATGTAAAACGTTTTGCAGCAACCACTCATCTTTACAACGGAGATGGTTACGAAGTAAATGAACCCCTGGCAACCAAGATGGAAGCACAGCCACACGATGCAGTTCCGTTTGATCTGTTAAACCCATCGCACCGGTTTTACCAGTATGAGTTTGAACGATACTGGCATTTCTTTCAATCTTTTGGCCGCATTGGCTACAATCCCAATACTTCTCCGGATACCTGGCAGAAAGAATTTGAAAAAAGATTTGGTAAAGCTGCCGCTCCTTTTGTACAAAAAGGTTTGCAGGAAGCCAGTTGGGTATTGCCACGCATCATTACTTCCTGTTATCCCTATACGCAGTTTCCAACCACACGCGGATGGGTAGAAAAACAGCATATGGGCGGCCTGGCCGCTTATGCTAAAGCGGATATCACAGACATCAGGCAGTTTACTAATTTTGATGAAGAGGCGCAACTGATTATTGAAAAAGGAGAAACACCCAAAAAATTACAGTCTGTCAACAGCCAGTGGCTGCTGCAAACAAACGCACTGATAGGGCAGCAGATAACCGCAGCAGAAAAAGCAATGACGGATAAAAACAATAAAGAATTCAATTCAACAATAACAGATCTGAAAATTTTAAATGGATTGGCATTGTATTATGCCAGAAGGATTCCCGCGGCTATTTATTACAGGCTGTATAAGCGATCGGAAAATGCCACGGCACTTGACTCGGCTATTGCCTGCGAAGAAAAGGCGGTAGCAGCATGGCGGCAAATAGTGAATGATGCCGGTGATATGTATACCAGTGATATTATGATGGGATTGCGCGAAGCGGATTTATGTGGTCATTGGAAAGATGGATTGCTGGCATTGGAAAAAGATCTTGCACAGCTGCACAATACAGCAGATAGTTTACAGAAAGATAAATCAACAGCATCACCCGCCTATGCAATACCAGTTCGCCCTGCCGGTAAACACTTCAGTGTGATGCACCGCCCCGTGTCCGGCGTTTCTCCGGGTAAACCCCTTACGATTTCTGTAAAGATTACAGCGCCTGCCGGGTTAAAATGGGTAAAACTGAAATACAGGAGCATTAACCAGGAAGAAGAATACAAAACATTGCCCATGACGGCAACTGCTGCAAAAGACATTTATACGGTGACGGTGCCTGCAGATGCATTGGAAGCCAGATGGGATTTTATGTATTTTATAGAGATGATGGATAATAACCAACAGGGAAGTATTTATCCTGATGTGGACAAACAAACGCCCTATTTTATGGTGAAACTGATAAGACCATAACTTATACTTTATACAAACAATTACAGTATATATGAGAATACATTGCACTTTACTTGCGCTTATTTTTATTGGTTTTTCAGCAGCGGCACAGACTGTACAACGCAAACCCGGCAGCCCGATAGATAATTTACCCGCCAATATACAGGTGCTGACAACATTTGGGGAAAGGGCAGATTTTTCGCCCGATAACAAACGTGTGGCATTCATGACAAAAAGTTTTGGCGATGCCATGGTGATTGATTTGGAAACGCGCAGACTGAAATGCCTGACCTGTAATGTACCGGCAGCTGCTTTTTTAAGGGTAATGCATTTGTCAACCGGCGACTATATTCTTATCGGGCCAGAAAAATTTACTGATATTCATACAAGCCGTGAAAGGGATAACGAGCTATGGTTTCTCAGCAAACAGCCGGGCTCCAAACCGGTAAAGTTTAATGAAAAAATGAGCGAGGGTATGGCCATCTCTAAAAAAGGTATGAAAATCGCTTACTCACAGGTACACGCCCAGTATCCCGACATAAAAGAAGGCGCATCAAGAATTATTGTAGCCGATATTGATCTTAGCGGTGGCATACCAAAAATCGCAAATAAGAAAATTGTCTATGAAAGTGCCGACAGCACCTGTACATTGGAGGCGCAGGACTTTTTTGACAATGATACCAAAATGACCTTCATTTGCTATGAACCCGCGCATATGGCTTCTGTTATGACGATGGATTTAAACACCAGGCAAATCGTTAATCATTCCCAAAAACCAAATACTTATAATGAATGCGAGGGTATTTTTCCCGATGGAAAATATACCTGTGTGGAAGCGGACCGCCAATGCGATCAGCTGGGTGGCAGGAGGGGGCCCTGGAATATTGATATCTGGAAACTGAAACTGGATGGCACGGGAAAAGATTTTGTGAGGCTTACCCATTTCAATGATTATGAGGGAGGCAAAGCTTCCAACCCGGTTGTTTCAACAGACGGTAAATTAATGGCCTTTCAGTTTGCCAATACTACCGACCCTGCCGGGGTAGGTTATGGGCTGCTGCTATACAAATTTTAAAAGTATTGTCGAAGTACTTAGTGTAAAGATTTTAGTATTAAGACCAGCGGCAAATGGAATACTGTCGTGCAGTCTGAGCACTAAGTACCGAATACTAAATACTTTACTATGTTTGTTGACAAATTGCATATTATGAAAAAAAATACAATAATACTTTTTGCTTCCATGTGCATAGTTATGATCTGTTTTACGCGATCATCTGTTGCACAGACCACGCCCAAAGAGATTGATAAATGGTACAATAGTAAGGTCTGGCTGAACGGGTTGAAACGCAAACCAGCCGGTACTATCAATAAGACAGAACTTGCAAAACAATATCGTGCCAATAAAGCAAGATGGGAAAAAGCATTTACCTACCTGAAAGTTACAGATTTAAAAGCGCTTAAGCCAGGCCGGTACCCAGTGGATGGCGAAGATATTTACATTAACGTAACGGAAGGGCCTTCAAAAAATAAAGAAGATGTTTCATTTGAAGCACATAAAAACTATGCCGATATCCATTGTGTTATTTCAGGAAAAGAAATGATTGGCATTGCGCCATATGCCGGTGCGGTTCTTAAAACTGCCTACGATCCTGCAAGGGATATTGCGTTTTATACTGCCAAAGGGAAATATTACCTGTCGGATTCAACCGCCGTATTTGTACTTTTTCCCGAAATGGATGCCCATTGTGGCGGCATTAAGGTAAAAGACAGCGAAGTGGTAAAGAAGGTGGTGGTGAAAGTCAGGGTTAGCAAGTAGGTACTTAGTATAAAGTATAAAGTATTAAGTATTAAGACTTCGGACATCGGACATCGGACTTCAGATATCAGACTTCAAACTTCATAAATAAAGCAATGAAAAATATTATCATCCGTGATAACCTGCAGGAATTGTACAAAGATGTGTATACAACTGAAGCTGTTACCGCGTTGGCTTCGCTGTCGCGTTTCAACGCCGTCATCAAAGCGGCAATGGACGCACGAATCAGGCGCAGGGCTGAAAGGCAAGAAACAAAAACACGTATCGGCTTTATGGAGCCCGGTGCCATTATACCAGGTACAGCCATAAAAGTACAGGATGCCAGGGATGGCAAATTTGAAGGTGCTGTAATTCCCGCAGATTTACAAAGACAGTGGATACAGGGAACGGGGCCGGCAGCCAAACCCAATGCCGCCATAGAAAGCAGTATCCGTAATGTGGCGTACGCATTGCTGTCTGGTGCCGATGGATGGATGTTTGACGGCGAAGATGCACTGGGACAGATAAACACGATGTCGCTCGATAACCAGCGCAACCTTAAACTGGCTATTCACAAAGACCCCGTATTCTTACAAGCGGCAAAGAAAGTAGCGGAGGAAATGAATACCTGGGCAAAGGGTTTCCTTGGCAGAACAATTATCAGCAACTGGGAGAAACAATTAAATTTTACTACGAAAATATTCCGTGCAAGGGGACTGCATCTGGATGACCGGCACATACGCGATGAAAATGGCATAGCTATGGCTGCATCCATTGTTGATTTGTGTTTGTATGTAGCCAATAACTATGCAGCGCTGAGAAAAAATAATTCATCCATTGTATTATACCTGCCCAAAATACAAACAGCCGGCGAAGCCGCCATATGGAATGAAATGCTTACAGTCATAGAAAAGGAGCTCCTGCTTGAAGAAGGAGCGATAAAAGTGTATGTGCTGGTAGAACAACTGGAAGCCACTTACCAACTGATGGAAATTCGTGCTGCATTGGGCCGGCATTTTGTTGGCTTTAATACCGGCCGTTGGGATTATATCAATAGTGTTTCTGACGCAATGGCCTGGGATGCGGGTTTTATCAACCCCAATATAGAAGACATTACAATGACCTATGGGTATATGGCTAAATATGAAGATCGTGTAAGAAAGGCCGTCAATACACCAGATATAAATGGCAATTTTGCACTATGGCAGGGAGGTATGGAGCCGAATATACCAGTGGGCTCCGAAGCGGGCGTATCGGCCAGTATGAAAAAGGCAGTAGCAGGCGCGGAACGCGAACAAAGAGATGGCGCCAGCGGAAAATGGGTGGCACACTGGAAAATGGTAAACATTGTAAGACCGGTTTGGGAAAAAGCAGGCCAGGCAAACCAACTGGGCAGGAAGTTTCCGGCACTGAGCTACTCGCAACAGGATGCTGATGGACTTATACAGCTGGAGCCGGCAAACAGAACCATACGCGGCGCAAGAAATCTGGTAAGCGTGGCCCTGCAGTATGGCAATGCATTTGGCCAGGGTATGCAGGCCGCCGCATTAAAAGCCGCTGATTTTTTTGGTAATGATGATATTCTTTACTTAATGGAAGACATGGCTACCGGCGAAATAAGGCTGAGCATTTTATGGGAATGGGTGCACAAGGGCGCAACACTTACAGAAGATGATGCTGCAACCGGTACAAAGACAGGGCATGTGTTTTCAGCCGCCTTGTTTGAACAAATCTTACAGGAAGAGTATGACAAATTATTGCAAGCGGATACCAAAGATGTATATGATCAGTCCAAGACGACCACGCTGCCCATATCCCGCCAAATTGCGGAAGTGTACACCATGAGTAAAACAAAAGCGCCCTGGTTTATAGACCTGCTAAATATCAACCTGAACAATACCAGCCTGGATATTGCAAAAAAAAGGATTAAACAATACATGGATGCTTTTTCAGAGAAAGGAAAGCGCATTACCGAAAACCTGGATTTTACGGCTGTGGAAGCCTGATTAAACGCTACAACAGGCATAACAAATTTTTTTTCAAATAAAACCTGTACTGGCAGACAGTTGCAGCTTTTGTTTGCTGCCCGGTTTATACACCAATTGAACTGCTCTTATTTTCAGGTGCAGGTGCAAAATTGAGGAAAGCGTCAAACTTATGCTGGTAGGTCCTTTTGTCAATTTTATAATAGTAGGCGCCTCTTTTTGAGAAGCCCTTGTCTTTTTGTTTCTGTCTTATCAGCAGGCCCGAAGTCAGAATCTTGCGACTGAAATTCCTTTTATCAATAATGGTTTCATAAACGGTCTCATATAAATTATGCAATTGTGGCAAGGTGAACTTTTCAGCCAGCAGCTCAAACAATATCGGGTGATGGCTGGCTTTGTAACGCAGTTTGTCTTTGGCCATTTTTACCATTATTTCATGGTCAAATACCAGCGCGGGGATTTTCTTTACCGGAAACCATTCCGGGTGATACTCCGTGCTGATTTGTTTTTCATATTTATTGATGTCTATCAGGCTGAAGTAGGCGACAGAAACAGTCCTTTCCAGCGGATCCCGGTGAGGCCCGCTGAAGGCATATAACTGCTCCATATAAACATCTTCCAGCCCGGTTAATTGCTTTAATACCCTGAACGCTGCATTTTCTGAACTTTCTTCCGGTTGCACAAATCCACCCATCAGGCTCCACCGTCCTTTTTCGGGCTCAAAACTTCTTTTAATAACCAGTAATTTCAGTTCCTGCCCGTCAAATCCGAATATAATGCAGTCAACCGCCACCAGCATCCTTCTTTGTCGTGAATATCGTATCATAAGTTAATAAGTAACAGTCTTATTGATTACTCACACTGTTTGGATAAAAATAATGATTTAATTAAAATAAAGGGATAAAAATGGCAAATGGAAGATGGAGCTGTGCAAACAGGTATTTGCCCCCTGCCGGACTACTGCTGCTTTGCACATAGTGCAAATGCCGGTGGTGGCGGCGTTTTACTTATTGCATACCAGGGCCTCTATTATCCTTTTTTGGGTAAAGATGAACTGGAAAAACGCCTGCCTTCACTGATCAAAAAAAGATATTTAACCTATTCCTCTTTTGCAGGGCAGCCGGTTGATAAAATCCTGGAAGAAAAGATGAATACAGCGGACAAATTCAATGCAGCAATCTTATCGTCTGTTTTACTGATAAACAACGGAAACGGTAAGTTTATATTGCCGAAGTTGCCATACCCGTTGCAATGGTTGCCCCTGTTTTCATTTATAGCCGGCGATTTTAATAATGATAACAAAACAGATATTCTTGCTGCCGGTAACTTTTATGGTGTTGTGCCTTATGAGGGAAGATACGATGAATTTTTTACCGGCGGGTTTGCCTGTATCGGGTTTGGAAATTCCTGGTGAAGTGAGGGATATTAAAATGATCCGGCTTTGCGGGAAGCAAAAAGCTTTTTTAATAGCCAGGAACAATGGCCGGATTGCTGTTGTAAAAAAACGGCAGGGAACCAGGTAATTGCAAACTGTTACCCGTTCGCTTCAGCCGGGCATCGCACCTGTTTATTCTATGCCGTATGGTGATAAAAATAAGGAGCATCTGAATACTCACGCATTTGTGATCTTTTAAAAGCAGTAAAACCTGTTTGTGCCGGTTTTTCATTCCGTTATTGAAGACCGTTCTCTTTCCTTTTTCGGGGCAGGGCTGAAGCACTGTCAATTTTTGTGCTATATCCCGGATCGAATCAGGTAAAGCATACGTTGCTATACTGCATCATATAAAATAATCAGTGCACCTGATGCGGCTGAAAAAGGTTTTTTTTCTGGTGTTGAAACCGGCCGGATTAATGCCGTATGTCAGGCACAGGACTGGCTTCTGTTTTTTGGAGTAGTTCGGTTAAAGTAACGAATTTTTGGATAGTTTGTATAATAATACGAACTGAAATAAAAATTCGTATAATTATACGAATTGTATAGAAATTGTTGGTATATTTGAGGGTAATAACTAATGCCTATGGCTATCAGGGCTGTACTTACAGGAGATATCGTGAACTCTACCCAATTGGGGCAGGCCACAGAAAAAAAGTTGCTAAAGACCCTGCAGCAGATGCTGGTGGTGCACCAGTTTGAGTTTTACCGCGGCGACAGCTTCCAGGTATATATAAAAGATGCCGGCGCCGCATTGCGAACCGCATTACTTTGCCGTGCCGTTGCCATTAACACCGCCGGGAATATGGGCGTAGTTTCTTCAGATGTAAGAGTAAGTATTGGCATTGGTACGGTAAAAACGCCGGTTACAAAGCTGGGTACAGCCAAAGGGGAGGCTTTTGTTTTATCTGGCCGGGCTTTTGATGTGTTAACAAAAAATGATGCCAGGCTGGCCATTAAAAGTGCCAACAGCCTTGCAAATGAGGGTTTGCAGGTAATTGCTGATTACATAAATGCCATTTTTAAAAATATGACTGGTAAGCAGGCAGGTGTTATTTTTGAGCTGCTGAAAGGCGAATCGCAAAAGGCCGCAGCGGCAAAATTGAAGAAATCAAAAAGTACCATTCACCAGCATGTAAGCGCAGGCAGGTGGGCCGAAATTGAAAAGTTGCTGGAATATTATCAAAACATCATTGACCAATTAGTATGAGTACAGCATCGGTATGGTTAATTAAACTTATTTTATCTCACCTGCTCACTGATTTTATACTGCAGCCAAAGAGCTGGGTAACAGATCGTACGACAAAGCATTTTGCTTCCGGTAAATTATACCTTCATGGTCTTATTACCGGCCTGCTGGCCTGGATATTAGCGGGGCCGCAGTATTGGCTTCCCGCAATCGTTATAACGGTAACACATATATTCATTGATGGATGGAAATCATACAGAAATAACACAGTTACCTATTTCCTTATTGACCAATTACTGCATGTGCTGGTTATTGCCGGATGCTGGTTTGTAATCTTTATTAAATGGCATGATGTACAAGCAGGATGGCATCACCTGGATGCACAGGCCGCTACCTGGAAAATAATTACGGCATTTGTGTTTTTAACAGCACCAGCAGGCATTTTAATTGGGCAGCTTACCAAACAATGGCGCGATAAAATTGCCGGTGCCGAAAGCCTTGCCAATGCCGGAAAGTGGATTGGTATAGTGGAGCGCATTATTATATTCATATTTGTGTTAAACGGGCAATTTTCAGCTATCGGGCTTTTGGTAGCCGCAAAAGGTATTATCCGCTTTAATGAAAAAGACCGCCAGGAAATCAAAACTGAATACCTGGTAATCGGCACATTAATGAGCATTGGACTGGCCATCATTACCGGGCTTCTGGCAAAACTATAGAGCATATTAACAAGTTCATCATCGCTAAATACAGCTAATTAAAATTTCATTAATTATTATCAGCTTAAAATTCAATTTTTCTACTTCTTTTTCCTATGTTTATACCCCTTTTTGTTTAAGACAATTCAACCACCCGATAAACGTGCGACGCGCCAATTTTTTTATTGCGTTCTTTTTGCCTGTATGCCTGTCGCTTTCTGTTTATTGCAGGGCACAGAAAGATAGTGTTGGCAGAAAAGGCCATTTACTAATATTGCCTGTTATTGCCCGTTCAATTGAGACCAGCTGGTCTTTTGGTACCGCCATTTCAGGGACTTTTCATATAAACAAAAATGACAGTACTATACGCACGTCAAACCTGCAGAGCCTTGTTTTATATTCATTAAAAAAACAATTTATAGCCGCGGTTAATGGCACCATCTATTTCCCGGGAGAGAAATATATCCTTAGCACGCAATTGTCTTACAGCTATTTTCCCGACAAATTCTGGGGCCTGGGCAGGTTTACCCCCGACAGCATCGCGGAATCTTATGATTTCAGACAGTTTTATGTTTATCTGCATGGCCAGCGGTCGCTGGCCAGACATCTTTACATAGGTGCCATATATGAATACCAGCGCCTGCTGAAAGTAGAATATATCAGCGGAGGCCTGTTTGATAAACAGAATATCCAGGGCAGGCATGGCTACCAGGTTTCCGGTTTGGGAGCCAGCCTTACCTATGATACAAGGAACGATGCATTTGCCCCTGATAAAGGGGTTTTTTTACAGGGTTCGTTCAATCATTTCAATAATTTTCTTGGTTCCGACTTTGAGTATACCAACTATGTTATCGATACCCGGGGCTTTATAAAAACGTACAAAAATCAGGTACTTGCTTTACAGGCGTACGCCTTCTTAAATAATGGCGATGTACCGCTGAGAAGCCTTGCCTCATTTGGAGGAGCCAATAGCATGCGGGGGTATTATGATGGCCGCTACCGCGATAAAGACCAGGTAGTTTTGCAGGCTGAATACCGAATGCCTGTATACAGACGGCTGGGCGCTGTGGTATTTGGGGGGATTGGTAATGTAAGCAATAACTGCGATTATATTGCCCTGGAAGGCCTGAAGTACTCTTACGGTGGTGGGTTACGCATTGCGTTGACCAGGTCTGAAAAGCTTAATCTGCGGCTGGATTACGGCATAAGCAGGGGTGCCAGGTCAAAAGGTTTTTATTTCCAGCTGGGAGAAGCTTTTTGATAACCAGCGCCCACAATCCGCCTGGCTATCCTGTAACATAGATAAGCCACCAGGGGCGCCGCCAATATATCAATTGTATAATGCACATGCTGTACAAGCAATAAAGCCGCAATACATATAACAGATAATAAAGTAAAAATCTTATCGCCTTTTTTTTCAAGCCCCAGAAAAATAATAAACACGCTGGACGTATGCCCGGAGAAAAAAAGATCCTTGGTTATGTATTGATTTCCATAAAAGAAATTAGTGAGGGGATCGACCAGGGGTATAAGATATGGTGGAGGGTTCAGCGGTACCAGCCAGATAAACAAAATTCTGCAGACAGACACCAGCAGGTAACTCCATAATAAGAGCAATAAAATTTGCGGTTTTTTTATACACCGTATAATGGCAAGCAGGGCAGCGCCCCAGATAACAATAAATACCGGTAAAGACACATTGTGCACCGGAATTTGGTCGAGCAACCAATCATTTAAAACAATGCCTTGTCTTTTTTCCACATGTTCAAAGAATATATGGAAAACGGTAAGCAGCGGAAATATCAGCAGCCATACCAATACAAATTTTATCCTGAATAAAGACTGAGACCAGGCGTATGACCAGGTATATTCTTTCTCCTGTACCGGCCCGGGCGGCGCTGTTTGCATATGTGAAAATAAGTGAACTGAACCTGTATAATATGTTAACGACTTTTTAAAAAAACAGATTTCAAAAAAGCCGTTAACCTTTGCTTTTCATAAATCTATACAATATTATTCAGCAGTTAATTAAAAATTATGTAACCCCCGGATAAATATGTTATCCATATTAAAACGGATGAAACAATTACCGGAATAGCGAAGCCGGCTGTCAGCCAGGGTTTGTTGCTATTGTTTAAATGCTGCCAGGGTGCACTACAGGCGGCACAACTGGTCGGCCTGCGCGATATTAATAATGCCAGCGTACAAATGCTTCCATTGCCGCATAGTGGGTAAGGCCCAGCTGTTCGTACAGTTTGGCCGTGTTACGGTTCCGCTCTTCTGCACGTTGCCAGAATTCGCGTGCATCGCTGCCCTGGAAAGGCACCATGTCTTTTTGTGACTGGTGTATAAAAATACCAAAACGCTTTTTTAATACCTGATCGGGGCTCATGGGTATGGCCATCTCTATTTCGCTGATATCCCATTCCTGCCAGGCTCCTTTATACAGCCATACCCAGCAGTCTTTCACCCATTCTTCCCCGCTTGCCTTCAGGCGGTGCATGCTTTCAAATACTGTGTCAAGACAAACTTTGTGGGTGCCATGCGGGTCTGCCAGGTCGCCGGCACAATAGATTTGCTGCGGTTTTAGTTTTCTTAGCAGGTCTACCGTCAGTTGCACATCTTCTTCGCCCATGGGCTTTTTCTCAATGCGGCCCGTCTCATAAAAAGGAAGGTTTTGAAAATGTATGTTTTCGTCTTTAATACCTACATAGCGGCAGGTGGCTGCTGCCTCACATCTTCTTATCAAGCCTTTAATGGCGCGTATTTCCTTTGTGTCCATCTGGTTGGATTTCTTGGAACGCAAAAAATCCCTTGCCTCCTGTAATATACCCTGCGATTTTTTACTGTCGATGCCAAACATGTCTTCAAAACCCACCGCAAAATCAAGAAAGCGCGTCACAAATTCATCGGTTACTGCTATGTTGCCGCTGGTTTGATAGGCCACATGCACATCATGGCCCTGGTCGTGCAGTCGCATAAACGTACCGCCCATGCTTATAATGTCATCATCGGGATGCGGAGAAAAAATAAGACACCGTTTGGGATAGGGACTCATCCTTTCGGGCGGGTTGGGCAAAGGTGTACTTTTACCACCAGGCCATCCTGTTATACTATCACGGAGCATATAAAAAACCTGCATGTTGATCTCATAGGCATCGCCTTTTTCTACCAGCAGTTCGCTGAGGCCATAATCATTATAATCTTTGCTGGTAAGGCTCAGTACCGGCTTATTTAACTGCAGTGCCATATTTACCACCGCTTTTTTTACCATACCGGGCGACCAGTCGTATTCACCGGTAAGCCATGGAAATTTAAAACGGGTTAGTTCTGAAGCTGCAATTTCATCCAGCACAAAAGTTGTATCGTTATGCTGTTGTAAAAGCGATGCCGGAATTTGTTCTGTAACAACGCCTTCAACAGCCTGTTTAATTACTGGCGCCTTCATTTGTCCCCAGGCCATCAGCAAAATTTTCTTTGCTCTCATAATAACGCTGATACCCATGGTAATGGCCAGCCTGGGTACATTTGAAATATTCTGAAATTCCTGGGAATTGGCTATCCTGGTTGAGTTCTCCAGCGGTACCAGCCTGGTTTTTGAAAAAAGGCTGGAGCCCGGTTCATTAAAACCAATATGACCGTTATTGCCAATGCCAAGGATCTGAATATCCAATCCACCTGCGGCATCTATTTGTGCATCATATTCGGCACAGAATTTTTTTATATCTTCTTTCTTTATTTCGCCATTGGGCACATGGCAATTGGCTATATCTATATCTACATGATCAAACAAATGTTCTTTCATATAAAGATTGTAGCTCTGTAATGCGTCACGGTCTATGGGGTAGTATTCATCCAGGTTAAATGTAATAACGTTTTTAAAGCTAAGGCCTTCTTCTTTGTGCAGCCGTATCAGTTCTGTGTATACCGTTTTGGGCGAAGAGCCAGTGGCCAGTCCCAACACACATTTTTCACCTTTGGCCTGCTTTGCCCTGATCGTGGTGGCAATTTCACCGGCAATAAAAGCAGAACCTTCTTTCAGGGAGGGGAATATAGTTACCGGAATTTTCTCTAGCGAATCTACCATGCTCATAATAATACATTGTTTGGGTTGCTGTAAAGAGCTGCGAAAATAAAATCTATTTTAGACAATGCCAACCCAAATAAGACGATCCGGTATGCAGGTTATGTGAAATCCGGTGCAATGGTTTTTAAAGACTACTGCAGCGATTTGAATAAAAATTAAGCAGTTAATAAACTGTTTATGAAGATGCATGCCGGAAACGCATTGCAGAAGCAACTAAACCACCCTTATATACCGGCATTGGTCTTTTTTTGTGCAGTGCTTTAATAAGTTTTAAAATATGGTTGAAAGGAAAATGAATACAATTACACGGCATACACTATTTTTATAGCAAATTTTTATTTATTTGAAAACAGTACTTACAGAACAGCAGTTAGCTATTACCATTCAAAGATTGAGTCAGCAAATACTGGAAAACCACCTGGATCTGCAAAACACTGTTTTAATAGGTATTCAGCCCAGGGGCATTTATTTGTCAGACAGAATCATTGAACAGCTAAAGAAGGAGGTAGGAAACGAAAAAGTCTTTTATGGAAGGCTGGATATTACCTTTTACCGCGACGATGTGCGCAATCAATTGCATGTTGCCAATAAAACGGACATTCCCTTTAGTATCGAGAATAAACAGGTGATTATTATCGATGATGTGCTATACACGGGCCGCACCATACGGGCGGCATTGGATGCGTTGCTTGATTTTGGAAGGCCGGCAAAAGTAGAATTGTGTGTGCTGATAGACAGAAGGTTTAGCCGCCAGTTGCCCATCCAGGCAGATTATACCGGGAAATCAATTGATTCAATTATAACCCAGAAAGTACGCGTTTTCTGGAAGGAAAAGGACGGTCAGGAACAGGTAGGGTTGCTGGAATAAGTAAAGATTTCTGATTTCGGGATTTATTGATTTCAATTTTCAGCAAATTCAATTTAATCTCAAAATTATGCAATCACAAAATCGGCAATTTCTTCCTCCGCAGGCTACACCGCGAAGCTGGTACCACAGCCGCAGGTTTTACTGGCATTGGGGTTGGTAAAAGTAAATCCACGCGAATTTAATCCGTCCTGCCAGTCTACTTCCATTCCCAGCAGGTAAATGCCGTGACCGGGATTCATAAGATATGATAAGCCATCTGTTTCAAATATTTCATCGGCCGCCTGTGGATCATCAAAACCCAGTACATAACTCATTCCTGAACAGCCCCCGCCCTTTACACCGATGCGGAGCTTTTTGGAAGTGTCAAAACCATCTGCCGCCATTAATCGCCTTATTTCTGCAACTGCCCGGCTGGTAAGGGTTACGGGCGCCACTGCTACTGTTTCCATGCATTAAAATTTGTTCAAAAATAACAACAAATCGCAGATAATATAGTTTATAGGTTCTGCAAAAAGATAAATACGCCATTTTTGAGCGGGTTCTTACATTTGCAGCTAATAATTATCAACCCATGTTTGATACTACCACCATTGTAATCAGTATAGGCGTTTTAATCGCTCTTCTTATCCTGTATTATTATTTTTACCAGAAAGACAAAAAATCATTGCCGGAACAAGTGAAAGCGGGTGCAACTGCCGCGGCTGTTCCCACCAGTACACAGCCATTGCAACTGGCGGCCTATGAGCGCCTGGTTATCCTGGCAGATCGTATTGCGATTCCCAATCTTATCAGCCGTAGTAACCAGCCCGGTCTCAGCAAGACAGACATGCAGCAATTGCTGACGCAGACCATTAAGCAGGAATATGAACACAACCTATCTCAGCAGATTTATGTAAGTGCCGATGCCTGGGAAGCCGTGCGTAATCTTAAGGATCAAAATATACATCTTATAAACCAGGTAGCTTCTGTAATGCCGGCCGAAGCCAACGGCCTGGACCTTAACAAAAAGATTCTTGACTTTGTGCTTAACCAGCCGCAGGGCGCCATGCATACGCTGGTGCAGGAGGCTATCAGCGGAGAAGCCAAGAAGCTGATGAAGTAACCGGAACACGCGTTTGTTACCAGGAGCAGGGGAAAATGCATTTCCGGCTGCTTTCTCTCAGAATTTAGGTGCCAGGCACCCCATTTCAACTATATAGCCCCGCGGTTGTTATTAAACCGTTCCGGGTGGCTAACTTCGCAAAAAAACAACTCTAAACACCATGGGTTCAGCAAACGGGATAAAAATAGCCCTGATAGGGTATGGGAAAATGGGAAAAGCCATAGAAGAAATTGCGCGGCAACGCGGTCATGAGATTGTATTAAAAATCGACCTCCATAACGCCGGCGATTTTACCGCCGCTAACCTGCAAAAGGCCGATGTTGCGATTGAATTTACCGGACCGGGCAGCGCCTTTAACAATGTTATGAAGTGCCTGGAATATGGAGTGCCCCTGGTTTGCGGCAGCACGGGCTGGCAGGATAAAATGGAAGAAGCCAGGGCATATTGCAAACAACAAAACGGCTGTTTTTTGTACGCCAGCAATTTTAGTGTAGGGGTAAATATTTTTTTTGAAATCAATAAACGCCTGGCCGAATTAATGCAGCCCCATGCCGAGTACAATGTAACCATGGAAGAGATTCACCACACGCAAAAAAGGGATGCCCCCAGCGGTACCGCAGTTACACTGGCCGAACAGGTGCTTTCAAAAATTGGCCGTAAAAATAAATGGGTTAACAATGAGACCAGCGTTGACAGCGAAATGGCCATTATCAGCAAAAGAATTGACCCCGCGCCAGGTACCCATATAGTTAGTTATCACTCTGCAATTGATACTATTGATATTGTACACACGGCACATAGCCGTACCGGTTTTGCAACCGGGGCGGTATTGGCTGCTGAATTTGTAAAAGATAAAAAAGGTATTTTTAGCATGAAAGAAGTTCTTGGATTGTGATATAAAAACACAACATTTGCAGCGGAGGCTCTGCAGCTTTTAATTGGTTAAGGAAAAAAATAAAACGAATGCTTTCTAAAAAAAGTCAATATGCTTTTAAGGCGTTAATGTACCTGGCTCAAAACACCGACAAAGGACCGGTGCTGATTGCCGAAATTGCGAAGAAGAAAAAAATACCCCTGAAATTCCTGGAAAATATCCTGCTGGAATTAAAAAAAGCAGGCGTGCTGGAAAGCAAAAAAGGAAAAGGCGGGGGCTATTATTTTGCAGTGCCCCCATCGCAGGTACCGGTTGCCAAAGTCTTTCGCCTGCTCGACGGGCCTATTGCACTTTTGCCTTGTGTAAGCCTTAATTTTTATGAACGCTGCAAAAACTGCGACGAAAAAAGTTGCGGCCTGCACGATATGATGGCCAATGTGCGGGATGCGACATTGAAAGTGCTGGAAAAAAGAACGGTAGCCGATATCGCAAAAAAATAGCCACAGACTTTTGATACGGGTCATGACTCCGGAAAACTCCCATCTGTTACCATATCTGACCAACCGCATTTTTAACACTTATTTTTTGGATTGATATTTTGCTGTATGCAGCCTGTAGCTGGCAACGATAAACGCAATAACGGCAATCTGTTTTTATGACTGCCAATGCATACTAACAGAGCGTTGGCATAGCAGCTTGTTAGGCTGTCGTATTGCGGACAATACCGCTTTCGGTAAGGTTGTAATTTTGATTGATTAAATACATCCGGGTATGAAAAAATCATTGATAGTATGGCCTGTTGTTTCTTTGCTTTTATATATTGTGGTGTCATTTGGATTCAGTATTCCTGTCAAAAAGAAGCCGCATCCGGTAAATGTAAAAAAAGGCTTTGCGTTGGTGGAATTGTTTACTTCTGAGGGATGTTCCAGTTGTCCGCCCGCAGATGAGGCAGTGGCTGCATTGGCAAAAGACCATCCCAACAATGTATATGTTTTGGGTTTTCATGTAGACTACTGGAATTACCTGGGTTGGAAGGATGAATTTAGTTCGGCCGGTTATTCAAAACGCCAGCAGGAATACGCTGCTGCTTTTAATTTAAACAGCATTTATACGCCCCAGGCAATTGTAAACGGCAAAATACAATTTACAGGGTCGGAAAAAACCACGTTATACAATACGGTAGACAAGGAACTGAACGAAGGCGACGCACCGGCTATGGAACTGTCTGCAAAAAGAACCAGCGCAAATGAAGTAACCGTAGCCTATGCAACAAATGCAAGCGATAAAGCAATTGTCTGCATTGCGCTGGTGCAGGCGCATGCATCCAGTGTTGTAAAGAGAGGAGAAAATAAAGGAATGTTATTGCAGCATATAAATGTGGTACGCGATTTTAAAACAATGGCTAAAAACAGCGGTACGGCCGGCATGCATATTCCGGCAGGGCTTGCCGCAAAAGATTGCAAAATCATTGCTTTTGCCCAGCACAAAAATGACATGCAAATTGTATGTGCTGCCGGGTCTGCAATTGAGTAATTGATATGCGATACATTAAAACCGGCAATTAAAAGGAAGAAACAATGAGTTTATACATTTTCACATTCATCACATTTGCCACATTTCCACATTTTTCATATTGTCATCAGGCTGCAGCCGCGCAGATCGGATCCGTCTGTGCGTCCAATTACTTCAAAGCCGCCATCAGCCTGCATTTTACCGGCATCGTCGGTGGCAATAAAAGAGCAGGAATAAATATTTGCCAGGTCTATTACATTGATAATGCCATTGTCTGAATCGGATACCTGTAATGGATCGTCATCTGCCCTCAATACAATTTTCATCCAGGGAGGGCAATAAAAAATTCCATTTCCATTTGAATAAGCCTGTGATAGCAATTCAGTCATTCCATACTCGGAGTGAACGACCGGAACCTCCAGTTTTGATATCAGAAAATCGTGTACCTGCTGCCTGGTCCATTCTTCCCGGCGACCCTTCATGCCGCCGGTTTCCATTACGATAGTATGCTGCAGGTGAAGCTGGCAGCTGGCCGCAAAATCCAGCAACGCAAAGGTTACACCAATCAGCAGCGTTTTTTGCTTTGCATTTTCCAGTTTCGTTAAAGTACCGAGGAGTTTTTCATGCTCATACAAATAGAAACCGCTGTCGGGGTGGTTGCTTTGTTTAATCAGTTCGTCCACCATTACTACCAGCGAGGAATTACTTCTTTCCAGGTAGGAGGGTAGCAGGCCAATGATGCACCAGTCTTTTACGCCGCCGTAAAATTGGAGGAAAGCCTGCATAAAACTTTGTTTATAGATGTCAATGCTTTTGACCAGGTGACGACTGTTGAGGGTTTGGGTGGTGCCGCTGCTTTCAAAAACGGCTTCTGGTTCAAAATTGCCGGAAACAACCGCATGCGACTTAAAAAAACGAATGGGCAGAAAAGGGATCTGTTCAATGCAGGACACATTTTCCGGTGGCCTGCCAACTGCATTGGCATATTGTGCGTATATACTGTTGCTGGTGTACTGGAAGGCAAATACCTGCAGCGCCATTTCATCAAATTTAGCCGGCTGCAGGCTGAAAATTTTATCATTCCATTCACCTGATATGTTAGGTAATTCAACAGGCATCGTCTAAATTTGTTGATAACATTTGAGTATGAAAAAATTAGTAATCGCTTGTTCTGTGCTGATTGTACTGCTGGCCTGCAACAAAGATAAGTTTCAAACCAAACCACAGATTGAATTAAAATCGCTAAGCACCAAAGTTGTTCCTATTGGTGGCAATCTTACTATTGTTCTGTCTTATACTGATAAAGAAGGAGATATCAGCGACAGCCTTTTTTTTGCCAAAATACGACTGAACAAACAGCCGGCAGCCACCATCCGCGATACCATTGCCTATCCCATACCAGAATTTCCCAATTACGATAAAGGCGAGATAGACTTAAATCTCCGGTACGATGATCACCTTAAATCTGCTATTAACCCACCGGCTATTCCGGGAAGTGTGCCTGTTGCTTACCAGCCGGATACGCTCAACATAAAAATATGGATTCACGATAAAGCTGGCAATTGCAGCGATACTGTGTCTACCGGCCAGGTAATTGTTCTAAGAACGCTATGATTATTTATTTTTGCACATTACCCCATGCTGAAAAGCATTTTCAATTTTTTTATATTCAGTAGTTTTTATATTGCTATCTGCGCTGTAATTATGGTTTATCAGTTGCAGTTGCTTTTTCCGCACATAGCGATTGCGCCAGTTTTCTATGTATTTGTTTTTTTTTCTACGGTATGCAGTTATAATTTCCACTGGTGGCTTACCGTGCACTCGGCCGTTGGTTCAGAAAGGTTGCAGTGGGCGGTAAAGTACAAATGGCTGCATTTATTACTTTATTTTGCCGGTCTTATTGGTGCTGCGGTTTCTTTTTTTATGATCAGGCAGCATTGGTTATGGATTGCATTGGGCATTTTTGTTACTTTTCTTTATTCGGCCCCAAAAATCCCCCAGAAATTTTTTATTGGGTTAAGACGCATTGCTATAGGGAAAACTATCTTCCTGGCTTTTGTGTGGATGTATATAACGACTATTTTGCCTTTGCTGATATGGGGCAAAACCTGGGAGGCCGATTTTACCTGGCTGGCATGCAGCCGCTTTTTTTTAATTTATGCCATTTGTATTTTATTTGACTACCGCGACAGGGCAGATGACAAGGCAGATGGTATCCGGAGCATGATAACATGGTTCAATGAAAGGGGGATCAACAATCTTTTTGCCTTGTCTGTGCTGCTGTTCGTTATTTTTACATGTGCCCTTGCTGTTAACGGCACCGGTTGGCCCGTAATCATGGTATTGTTGCTGCCAGGTCTTATTGTGGCCGCTTTATATCAATATGCGAAACATCATTTCTCCGATTACCTGTATTATTTTATCCTGGACGGCCTAATGATGTTATCGGGGCTTTTGATGATCATCATCTATTATATTTAACTATTTTTGGAGCCATCAATAGAATGGCTTACTAATAAATGCAATCACTTATTATGGCTAAAGCAGTAAAAAGAAAAAAATCTGTTCTTACAGACACTTCGATGGCTTTTTTAAAGAATTATGTAAACAATGCCTCGCCAGTGGGCTTTGAAAGCAGTGGCCAGCAGCTCTGGCTGAATTACCTGCAGCCCTATATTGACAGTCACTATACAGACGCTTATGGGACAGCCGTAGGAATCATTAATCCCGATGCTCCATTCAGGGTAGTTATTGAAGCGCATGCCGATGAGATAAGCTGGTTTGTAAATTATATAACCAATGAGGGTTTACTGTACCTGAAACGCAATGGGGGCGTTGATCACCAGGTGGCGCCTGCACAGCGCGTATTTATTCATGGCAAAAAAGGGATTGTACCGGCGGTTTTTGGCTGGCCTGCCATTCATACCCGGCTGGGCAATAGTGATAAAGAACAAACCCCAAAAGTTGATAACCTGTTTTTAGACGCGGGAGCCAGAAACAAGAAAGAAGTAGAGGCATTGGGTATACATGTAGGCGCCGTAGTTACCTACCAGGATGGATTTGCGGAGCTTGCCAACGATTATTATGTAGGCCGCGCCTTCGACAACCGCGTGGGCGGCTTTATGATTGCCGAAGTAGCCAGGCTGCTGAAAGAAAATAAAAAGAAACTGCCTTTTGGATTGTATATAGTAAATGCAGTGCAGGAGGAAGTGGGGCTACGTGGAGCAGAAATGATTGCCCGGCGTATTAAGCCCAATATTGCCATCATTACAGATGTTACGCATGATACTACCACACCAATGATCAACAAAATTATTGAGGGAGAGATAGCCTGCGGAAAAGGACCGTCGCTGGCATATGCACCTGCTGTACACAATAAATTGCTTGATATTGTGCAGGCCGTTGCTACCAGGGCAAAAATACCTTTTCAGTTAAGGGCATTAAGCAGAAGTACGGGTACGGATACTGATTCATTTGCCTATGCCAATGATGGTTGCCCGTCTGTGCTGATATCTATCCCACTGCGTTACATGCATACCACGGTAGAAATGCTGCACAGAAGCGATATAGAAACTACTATCGAGCTGATGTACGAAACTTTGTTAACTTTAACGCCTAAGTCAAATCTTAGTTATCTCTGATGCTATCACACCTGCTGTATATAGACCCCGGAAGTGGCAGTTACCTGGTACAGGTTATTATTGCAGCCGTACTGGGCGCGGCATTTTATTTTAAAACCATCTGGCTGAGGATAAAAATGTTTTTTGGCGGACGGAAAAAAGAACAGCAGCCTGGTAACCAGGAAGGGCATGACTGAAAACAGACAGCACCCGGCTTCTTTCCGGGATCCCGCAGGATTTGTATTTGAACAGCAGGGAAAGTATTACCGGCAAATCAATCAGTCGTATGCAGATAATTACGTGCTTTTCAAACAAAGCGGGTTGTATGAGTTGCTGGTAAAAGAAAGAAAAATAATTCCCCATACAGAAATAAATGAAAACCTTACAGGCCGGCCGCAATGGCATATCACCCTGTTACCACAGCAACTGCCGTTTATTTCCTACCCATATGAATGGTGTTTTTCTCAATGGAAAGATGCCGCGCTGTTAACACTTGGCCTGGTTCAAAAAGGCATAGAGCATGGCATGATCCTGAAAGATGCCACACCGTTTAATATACAGTTTGTAAATGGCTTGCCGGTATTGATAGACAGTTTATCATTTGAAAAATATGATGCCACAAAACCATGGGTGGCCTACCGCCAGTTTGTTGAGTGTTTTATTGCCCCATTGCTGCTGGCAAAATACAACGGGGCGGCGATGTTGAAAATTTTCCAAATCTACCCGGATGGAATACCACTGGCTGTTGTTTTAAAACTACTTCCCTTTAAAAGTATATTAAACGCAAATGTGTTTTTGCATGTACGCTTACCAAATTTGCTGACGGCTAAAAAGAACGATGCGCAGAAAAAGCGTGTTCCATTTACCCGGCAGAAATTAATCAATATTATCAGCAACCTCGGTTCATTTGTACAATCTTTGGCATTGCCCCCGTCTGTTACACAGTGGAATAATTATTATGAAGAAACCATTCTGAGCAGGGGATACGCCGATGCTAAAATGACGATTATAGAAAATTGGCTGAAGGAAATGCCCGGGCACACCGTTTTGGATATTGGCACCAATACCGGGTTATTTGCAAAAGCAGCGTCGGCCGCCGGAAAATTTACCATCGCTATTGATGGGGATACCGCCTGTATTGATAAATTATATACCGATTGCAGGCAGCAGAATACCGGTAATATTATACCGCTTTGTGTGGATATTACCAATCCTTCTCCCGCTATCGGATGGGACAACGCAGAGAGAGCCGCTTTTGCTGAAAGGGCAAAGGCAGATACAACCATGGCACTGGCGTTGATTCATCATCTTGTCATTGGTAAAAATATAAGTTTTGAACAGGTGGCCGGTACCTTTAGCCGGTTTTCAACCTGGCTTATTATCGAGTTTGTTCCCAAAAATGATCCAAAAGTGCAGTTGTTGTTGCAGGACAGGGAAGATATATTTACCGGTTATAACGAAGCGGCCTTCCTGGAAGCGTTTGAGAAAAAGTTTAGCATTGTGAAAAGAGTGGTTATTGCCGGAACAGAAAGGGTGCTTTTTTTGATGAGGGGGACAGTGATTTGATGCTATCGTAAAAAGATCTTTAATTTCAGAGATGTCATCTTTTGCATTTTCTATTGAAGAGAATAATTTTTTTTAAGTATGTTGTCGCCAGAACTATCTATTGTAATCCCATGTCTTAATGAATCCGCCTCGCTTCCACATAGTCTGGGCAAGGCGACGGCTTTTTTAGCTGACAATAATATTAATGGCGAAATAATTCTGGCCGACAATGGGAGCGACGACGATTCCGTAAAGATTGCGCGACGGTTTAACACCAGGGTTGTTATTGAAAGTGAAAAAGGATATGGCAATGTTATCACGACTGGTGTAACCGCAGCAACGGGTAAATATATTGTTGTAGGGGACGCAGACGATAGCTATGATTTCTCCGCTGTTATGCCGTTTCTTGCTTTATTAAGACAGGGGTATGATCTGGTTATAGGCAACCGTTTCAAAGGCGGTATTCAAAAAAATGCCATGCCTTTTTTACATCGTTACCTGGGCAATCCTGTGTTATCTTTTACAGGCCGGCTTTTTTTTAAAATTCCGATTGGCGATTTTCATTGCGGCATCCGTGGTTTTTCACGCGATTGCTTTGATAAGCTGGAATTAAAAACTACCGGGATGGAATTTGCATCAGAAATGATTGTAAAAGCAGCACTGCTGAAAATGAAAATTACAGAAACGCCTGTGATACTTTATGCGGATAAGCGAGTCTCCGGTTCCCATTTAAGAACGTGGAGAGATGGCTGGCGTCACCTTCGGTTTCTTCTTTTGTACAGTCCCAGATGGCTTTTCCTTATCCCAGGAGTCCTGTTACTTTTGCTTGGATTAGTTGGCTCATCGATATTGATTAATGGTCCGGTGTATATTTTTGGAATAAGATTGGATATACATACGCTTATGTATACATCAGGTTTTGTAATGATGGGATTTCAATTGATAAGTTTTTATGTATTTACCAGGATGTATACCTTAACCCACGGTCTGGTTCCGGAACAGGGCAAATTTATCAGGCTGTTATCGCTTTTTAGCCTGGAGAGGGGAATAGTTGCGGGTGGCTTATTAATTGCCACGGGAATTTATCTTAATATAAAATCATTTTTATACTGGAAGGATGCAGGCTTTGGTGATCTCAATCCTGTTAAAGTATTGAGATGGGTTATTCCATCGGTGACCTTAGTATTACTTGGCGCACAAATTATACTGTCATGCTTTTATCTTAGTATACTTGCTATAAAAAACAATAACCGGGGCAAACGGTTTAATAAATGAAACAGCCAATCACGAAACTGAGTCATAGTTGGTTAATTGGGTTACTTATACTGGCATATGTATTTATCCAGTCATTTTGTATACGGCAGCTTACCATCAATTATGATGAGGGTTTGTTCGCTGAGTACGGGGCAACCCTGTTGAAACTACAGGGGAATAAGGACATTGTTAAATTTGATAGTAAGTTACCTATAACTGCTTTGAATATGTTGCCAAGAGCTGTTGAACAGCTATTCCATCCCGGGCTTACAAAACCAAATGCAATTGCTGACATCATCCGGGGCAGGTATATATCCCTGTTGGCCACCATTACGCTGGCGCTGCTTATTTATCACTGGTCTGCTCTTCTATATGGAAAGAATGCGGGCCTGTTCAGCTTCCTTATTTTTCTTTTGTGCCCAAACTTTCTGGCTCATGGTATTTTTGTTTCTTCGGATATTTTTGGCTGCTTGTTTATGACAGCCAGCTTTTATTTTTTATGGAAATTTAGTAAATCGGGCCAGATCAAAAATTTTCTCTTTGCCAGTTTGTCTGTTGCCCTGGCGCAGATTTCTAAATTTTCGATGATACACCTGTTGATTTTATTTCTATTATTGTTGCCGGTAATTTATTTTTTCCACCGTCAAATTGTTCCCGGACAAAAATTTAGTGCCGGAAAGCTTATTGGATTGGTTTTTATTTTTGCAGGAATAAACTGGTTTGTAATATGTGCCGGACATTTATTTTACGGCATGTTTGTTCCGTTAAATAATTATGAATTTCGCAGCACAGTATTTCAAAATATACAACAGCTGCTTCATAATGTTGGCGATAAACTTCTTTTGCCGTTACCATCCGCCTATATTAAAAGTATGGATGCGGTTATGTACTTTGACCACCTGGGAGGGGGGATGCCAGGCAGTCTGAATGGCAAATCTTATATTTTAGGCAAAAGCAGTGTAAATGGGTTCTGGTATTATTATTTTGTGGTGATGTTGTATAAAACGACACTGCCTGTTTTATTGCTGCTTTGCCTGACGGTGTTTTTATATTTTAAAAAATACAGCAGTTATTCATTTTTGCGAAACGAAATGTATTTGATTCTCCCTGCCGTTTATTACCTGATCTACCTGGATTTTTTTTATTCTACGCAGCTTGGTATCAGGCACATAATGATTATTCTTCCGCTGCTTTACATATTTACAGGTTTTTTTATTCAACAAATAAATGCAATGCCGGGCCGGTATTTCAGTTGTGGGCTCATTGTTTATCAGTGCATATCAGTGGGACTTTACTTTCCGCATTTTTTACCATATACCAACGAATTAATCACAGATAAAAAAATGGCGTATAAGAAAATAGCCGACACGAATCTTTGCTATGGTGAGGGAGGGAAGTTTCTTATGGAATACAGGAACAGGCATCCGGAAGCCAGCTATCTTCCGGAAAAAATCAGTCCCGGAAAGATAGTTATGGAAGTAAATGAAATGCTCAATCTGAATATTGCGACAATGGGCAAATACGATTGGGTGCGGGGACTTACGCCATCAGGGCATATCCAATCTCAATATCTTATATTTGAAGTTAGCAGGGTACAGGCCGATTCTTTACGAAAAGTACATACAGTAAGATGGTACAAGTAAAACAATTTTTAAGTAAATGGGGCCTGCATTGTTTTCTACTCCCTCTTTTTTTTGTACTGCACAACTATCTTCAATATGCAGAAATGGTATCAGTCCATGCCGCAACCAGCGTTGGTCTGCAATTGATGATTTTTGTCCTTGTTTTATTTTTATTGTTAAGGGTACTTATTGCCAATTCATCAAAAGCGGCCTGCATATCTACAGTTATCGTTGCTGACTATCTTTTTTACGGCAATGTTAAACAAACGCTTGCAGCCCAAAAGTATTTTGATCTGTTAGCAAGGTATGTTGTGTTGTTGCCGCTGTTTTTTTTGGTTACAATCATAGTCTGCCTGTTTATAGTCCGCATAAAAAACACGCTGAAAGTTACTTTTTACCTGAATTTACTGGTAATGCTGTCGATTGGTGGAGATATATCCAGATTGTCGCTGCAATTCTTAAAGAGTAAAAAATATCAAAGCCTGTTTGAGAAGCCCGTTATGCTGCCGGTTAATGCAACACCAGTTCAGGACCTGCCAGATGTATATTACCTTTTGCTTGACAGCTATCCGAATTGCAGTCTTATCAAAAAGCACGAATCGAGGCCGTCATTTGCACTTGATACATTTCTTTCTGCACGTAATTTTTACGTGGTAAGTCATTCAATTAGCAACTACAACAACACTTCCTTTTCAATGAATGCTACATTGAACATGCAATACCTTCAGAAGTTCAGTAACCCCCTGCAAGGGACATTTCCGCAACAATATGATCTTAACGCGATTGATTATAGCAAAACATTGCTTGACATAGATCGTTCTCCCCTGATTCCTTATCTGGTCAGCTACAGGTATACTTTTTACAACCTGTCAATATTTAGCATAAACGGTCAAACGCCAATTTTTAAGGATTTTTTTTTAACCGTTCCGCAGGAAAAAATATTTCTGTATTACACGCTCGGCGAGTGCATCAGAAGAGATATTGCATGGAATTTTAGCAGATTTACGGGCCTTCCCGGCAATGCTGCAAATGTTGAAATGGCAGATGAAAAGGCAGTTAATGAAAATAAGCTGTTTTTCAACCGGCGGGTGCTGGATTCGGTTGCAAAGATACCTTTCGGTGTAAAAAAAGGCCCGCGATTTGTTTATGTCCACCTGTACATGCCTCATTATCCGTATTTTTTTAATGAAGATGGAATTAAATACGGGGACTCGGCAATCTACAACAGGAATTTTTTATTTGATGAGACCAAATTTCTAAAGTATGTGGTGTATACCAACCATGAAATAAGCAAATTAACAGATGGTCTGTTAAAATCAACCCTGGGCAAGGCAGTTATAATAATTCAAAGTGACCACGGATACCCAGGCTTTGCAATTAATAATTTTTCTGATTATTTTAAAAATCTCGACGCCATGTATTTCCCTGATAAAAATTACCAACTTCTCTATGATTCGTTGAGTAATGTAAATACATTCAGGATATTGCTTAATAAATACTTTAACGCGCAGCTGCCTCTGTTAAAGGATTCTTCTATCCGGTTGCAACATTAACTACTGCTGTTTGAATGCAGAGAATGGACGCCAGAAGCCTGAAAAATGGCCAGGAACACTTTGGTTTGTGAACAAGGATAATTGCTGTATTTTTCTAAACAGATTAATTATTTTTACATTTAAAGTGAAAAAGATTGATAATACTAGTTGACAAATTAAAAAAGCATCCATTTTTTGTTATTTTGATACCCGTTTTTTTTGTATTGCATGGCTTCCTGTATTATTTCGGATTTATTGGCCTTAAGGAAGCTGCCTTACTGGCTTTTATATATTGCACAGGTTCAGCAGTTTTATATTTCACGCTCTGGCTGCTGTTCAGGCGTAAAGGAGCGAAAGCGGCACTGGTGGCTGCCTATTTGCTGATGTCTTTTTTCTTTTTCGGTGCAGTTAAAGATTTTCTTTTCAGGCACTTTCCTCTTATTAGCCGCTACTCTTTTTTACTAAGTGCAATGATACTTACATTACTGCTTGTAGTCTGGATGGTTAACAAGACAAGCACTCCCGGACGTGTGGTGTTTTTGCTAAACTTGCTTTTTAGTCTGTATATTATTATTGATGTTGTTATACTTGCAGGTTATTATGTGCACCCGCCGGCCAATAAATTTAGTGTAACAACTGGAAACGGAGCGGTATATAAGCCTGTAGCAGGCACGAGCAGGCCAGATATTTATTTTCTCATTTTCGATGAGTATGCAAGCAGCCTCTCGTTAAAAGAAATTTATGGTTACAGCAATGACATAGATTCTTATCTCGGGGAAAAAGGCTTTCGGGTGCTTCCCGGAAGTTTCGCCAATTACAATTATACGCCTGCCTCTATAGCGTCTATTTTAAACATGTCTTTTATCAATGGCCTGCGCGACAGCACAGTGTTGACTGCAAAAGACATGAATTACTGCTTTGGATTAATTAAAAATAACGAAGTAAACAAATTTCTAATAGGATTGGGATATGAGATTGTAAACTGTTCTCATTTTAACCTCCTGACCAGCCCGGTAACCGTGGATGATCCGATATTGCCGGTAAAAACTGGTCTAATTACAGATAATACACTCAGTTCTAAAATAAAGCGCGATATTTTTGGGGATATCAACTGGAATCCTTTTCAAAAGCTGATGCCGGGAAGAAAGGTTAACCTGGATCAAAGCAATCAGCACCTTCTGACAATGATTAGGGAACAAAGCCGGAAAAAAAAATCACATCCTGTTTTTGTTTTTGGGCATCTGTATATGCCGCACGATCCTTACTTGTACGATAAAAACAACCGGATAAGAGACCTGTCATCGATTCATAAGGATTATTTGCATCCCAGTTTGTCTTACCTTGAATACCTTACGCATGTAAACCTGGAAATGAAAAATCTGCTGGATACTATCCGTTATAACACCGGCAATAAGGCGGTCGTCATTGTAATGGGCGACCATGGATTCAGGGGCAGTTTTATAAAACAAAACCTGCACCATAATTATCAGAATTTAAACGCTGTCTATTTCCCGGGGGAGGATTATCATTTATTTTATGATAGTATCAGCGGGGTAAACCAGTTTAAAATTGTGTTTAACACTTTATTTAATCAATCAATACCTTTGTTAAAAGACTCAACTATATTTTTAAGCGACAAAGAATAAATTTGTCGGCAAATCTTACTTACAACTATGAACAGACAGTCAAAAGAAGCCATCGCCGAAATCTACAATACGCCCATGTTAGAGCTGATTTACCAGGCTGCCACCGTACACCGTAACCACCACAATACGGCAGAAGTTCAGGTATGTACACTATTGTCAATTAAAACCGGGGGGTGCAGCGAGGACTGTGCCTATTGTCCGCAGGCCGCAAGGTACAATACAGGCGTCAATGTACAGGCCCTGATGCAAACGGAAGACGTAATGGCCTACGCCGCAAAAGCAAAGGCTGCCGGTTCTACGCGGTTTTGTATGGGTGCGGCATGGCGCGAAGTAAGGGACAACCGCGATTTTGACAGGGTCATAGAAATGGTAAAAGGCGTTAACACCCTGGGTATGGAAGTATGCTGTACAATGGGGATGCTGACCGAAGAACAGGCAAAAAAACTGCATGACGCCGGCTTGTATGCGTATAATCATAACATTGATACATCCGAAGAACATTATTCAGACATTATTACAACCAGAACATATAGCGACAGGCTGCAGACGTTGGATAATGTGCGCCGCGCAGGTATCAGCGTTTGCAGCGGAGGTATTATTGGTTTGGGCGAGACGCATGAAGACAGGATAGGCATGTTATTTACATTGTGCAATTTGCCCAAACACCCCGAAAGCGTTCCTATTAATGCGCTGGTACGCGTAAAAGGCACCCCGTTGCAGGACAATAAAAAGGTGGACATATGGGACATGGTGCGCATGATTGCCACCGCACGCATACTAATGCCAAAAACAATGGTTCGTCTGAGCGCTGGCAGAACTGAGATGAGTGTAGCTGAACAGGCCCTGTGTTTTATGGCGGGCGCCAATTCTATTTTTGCCGGAGATAAATTACTAACCACGCCCAATCCTTCCTTTGATGAAGATATGGCCATGTTTGATTTGCTTGGTCTGCAACCCAGGGAAGCATTCAAACAGGAAAAGACAACGGGCATTCATGCATAAATATTGCAGCTTAAAATAGCTGGCATCAGGTAGTGAGCAGGCCGGGCAATTTTGCCTGTACCTCGTTGCAGATATAATACTGGCCGGTGTTCACCAGCATAATGGCTTCGAACACCTCATGGTAATCGGCATTTTTTGTTATGTAGCCATGGGCACCTGCCTGTAACATGCGTTTTACATAGACGCCGTCTGCATGTATCGACATACCAATAATTTTTATTTGCGGATGCATTTTTGAAATTACAGCAGTGGCCTCTATTCCATTTACAGGCTGCATATTAATATCCATCATCATTACATCGGGAAGATGGGCTGAGGCGGCAGCAATGGCCTCCTGCCCATTGCGGCAATTGGCTACCACTTTGAAGGCAGTATTGGCCGATAAAATATAGTTCCATATTTCTCTTACCTGCGGATGGTCATCTGCAAGTGCTATTTTGATCATTGCATTACATGCTTTAATGGTTACCAAAAAGAAATAAATGCACCTTGTGCTGTTGCAATTTTTAAATGCTAAACATATGGCAGGCGTTCTTTTTTTCGGGTATTGCTAACAACAGGGATAAAAGTAAATGTATTCAACAATTGCGATATTATAAAAACTGATAAATATTAATTTTCACTGCATCTTTTACGTAATAAAACATAAGGTTTTATATGTAGTACCTAAAAGCGGCTACTGGTTGAAGAAGAGGTTTAAGCCAAGCTGGTTATAGCCGGTATTATTTTGATAGTGGCTGCGTGCATAACGTATTTGTATTTTCCTAAACAGCACACCAAGCCCAAAAGACAAGCCTGTAAAGCCATTGGCCGTGTTTGTAATTGACAATTCTTTGTGTAGTAAATAATTGTAGGCGAGGGTTAATTCAAGCTTATTACCCGCAAATACCTGTGCAGCCGCAACAAAGTGCCTGAAGATTTTATCAAATGAAAATGACTTGCTGTCACTTCTAAAATCATTGCTATTGTTAAAGGCGGTATCATTGTACTGTATGTTAAACTGGTGCAGGTGATGCGCAGTCAGCGAAAATTGCACCGGCGCATTGGTCAACTTTTTGCTAAACCCCAACTGCACATCAAAGGGCAAATCATCTGGTGTTGAATTGAGGTATTTTTTTAATTGCGTGCCCATATTTTTCATCAGTAATGAAATTTGCAGCAGGTGCGTGGTATCGAACCAGGAAACACCTGCATCGAGGGCCAATGCGTTGGAACGATAAAAGCCGTAGCTGGAATTGATAAATTTCACTGCTATACCGTAGTGCCATTTTTCAGCATATTGTCTTGATGCGGACAGTTGTACCGCATAATCAACCGGATGGAAATTGCCATATATATTGCCCGAAGGATCTGTTTGGGCAATGGTTCCATAGTCTATAAAATGAACACCGGCCGCAAAATTAGTTTTCCATTTATCATAGTGATAAGCAAATACAGCGTGGTAATTTTTTACCCCGGCATACATATTATTAAATGAAACATGTAACTGCTCATGCATATCCTGTCTTAATAAGGAGGGGTTGTTGAACGCCATGCCGGCATCGTTACTGATATTTGAAACATTTACACCGCCAAGCGCCGACAATTGCGGGGTATTGGGCAGCTTTAAGAAGTTATAAGCTGAATTGCCTCCCAGCGTCTGCGCCGCCGCGCGCAAAGACAAACACTGGAATGCCAGGCAGATAAAAAAATATATTCCTGTTATTTGCCGCGGGTTGCTCATTTAGTGGCAAGCTAAACTGAAAATCTGGAATATAAAAGCGCATTATGCAGGATAAATAAACCGGCAGTCCTTTGGATGGAGTAGGTTATGCAAAACCGGATGTCCTGAAATAAAATAATCCCCCATAGAAATGAGGGATTATTTTTTTAACCCTTAAAACAACCAACATAAAAAAATCAGGGTACAAAATGTAGACTGTATTTTATTTACAAAAGGTTGCAAGTAATTTTTATTTTAACGCAGTTTAATTAACCAAAGCCAAATCAAGAACCTGCTGCATCGTTTTTACATAGTTAAATTTTACGCCCTTAATAAAGGCCGATTCAATTTCCTGTACATCTTTTTCGTTTTGCCAGCATAAAATAATTTCTTTCAGGCCCGCACGTTTTGCTGCCAGTACTTTTTCTTTAATGCCGCCTACCGGCAATACCTGCCCGCGCAGCGTTATCTCACCAGTCATTGCCAGATAAGGTTTTACTTTTTTGCCGGTGATGGCAGATGCCACGGACGTCATCATGGTAATGCCTGCACTAGGCCCATCCTTAGGTACCGCACCTTCTGGTACATGTATATGAATATTATTTTTAATAAATATCTGCGGGTCAATATTAAGTTTTTTTGCATTTGACTGCAGATAGGTTAATGCAGTAGATGCACTTTCTTTCATTACATTACCCAGGTTGCCTGTAAGTTTTACTTCACCTTTGCCTTCGCTAAGACTGGTTTCTATAAACAGGATATCGCCCCCCACATAAGTCCAGGCAAGGCCAACGGCCACGCCCGCCATATTAGCCGTTTTGTAAATTTCATTGCTATACCTGGGCTTGCCTAAGATTCTTTCTACGTCTCCATTGGACAGGGTAGGTTTTAGTTTGCCCTTAATGGCATATTCCTTGGCCTGGTTGCGCATCATTGATGCCAGTTGCCTGTCAAGCTCGCGAACGCCGCTTTCCCTGGTATAATCTTCAATTATCTTCTCCAGCACCTTGTCGCTGATCTTAAAATTCATTTTTGCCAGACCATGCAAATCTTTTTGCCGGGGTACCAGGTGCCGTTTTGCTATTTCTACCTTTTCTTCTACCGCGTAGCCACTCAGATCGATTATCTCAAGCCTGTCACGCAGCGCCGGCTGGATATTTGCGACGTTGTTGGCGGTTGCTATGAACAACACTTTGCTCAGGTCATATTCCAGTTCAAGATAGTTATCGTAGAAACTATGATTTTGTTCCGGATCAAGCACTTCAAGCAGGGCAGAAGACGGGTCGCCCCGTTGGTCATTACCCACCTTATCAATTTCATCCAGTATCATTACCGGGTTACCGGATTTTATTTTTCTTATTGATTGAACAATCCTGCCCGGCATTGCCCCTATATAGGTTTTACGATGACCGCGTATTTCACTTTCATCATGCAGACCGCCCAGGCTAAGCCTTACATATTTTCTGCCAATGGCATTGGCTATACTTCTGCCCAATGATGTTTTTCCAATACCAGGAGGGCCTACAAAACAAAGGATGGGGCTTTTCATATCGCCCTTTAGTTTTAAAACAGCCAGGTATTCCAGGATCCTTTCTTTGATTTTGTCCATTCCATAATGATCATGATCCAACACTTTTTTTGCCTTTTTCAAATCATACATATCAGCAGTGTACTCTTCCCATGGCAATTCAAGCAACAGATCTGCATGATTATAAACAACAGAATAATCGGGCGTGCTGGGATGCATCCTTTCCAATTTCTCAATACCCTTCTGAAACATTTCTTTGGCGGCTTTGGGCCATTTTTTATTTTCCGCTTTTTTTTGCATCTCTTTTAATTCGCGGTCGTTGCTATCGCCACCCAACTCGTCCTTGATGCTTTTCATTTGCTGTTGCAGAAAATATTCGCGCTGCTGCTTATCCAGTTCGGTCCTGGTCTTATTGGTAACCTTATTTTTAAGTTCAGCAAATTGCAATTCGCGCTGCAATAACTGCATCAATATATCTGCCCTGCTTTTGATATGATTTATCTCCAGTATTTGTTGTTTCTCTGCCAGACCTGTGTTGAGGTTGCTGCTTACAAAATGGATAAGAAAAGCGGGGTGTTCAATATTTTTCAGAATAATGGAAGCTTCGGAAGGAATATTGGGCGATAACTGGATAATCTGGGTGGCCAGTTCCTTGATATTGGAGACATAGGCTTCAAAATCCTGATCTTTTGGGGCTTCTTCTTCCGTTAACAATTCTATAGTGGCCTTAAAAAAAGGATCCTCCAGTGTAATGGTGCCCACTTTGAACCGGCGTTTACCCTGGATAATCACGGTGGTGCCTCCATCGGGCATTTTTATGAGCTTAACAATTTTGGCTACAGTGCCAATATCTTCCAAATCGGTAATGGTGGGGTCTTCAATAGTACTGTCTTTTTGCGCTATTACCCCTACCAATTTGTCAGCCTTGTAGGCCTCGGTTACCGCTTTTATGCTTTTATCCCTGCCCACGGTGATGGGCAGTACAACACCCGGAAACAGGACGGTATTTCTGAGTGGTAAAAGTGGTAATTCTGTTGGTATAACTGTATCCTGACCATCTTCGTTCTCATTTTCATTCAGAGGGATGATAGGCATAAAATCCATCTCATCTTCGGGGCTAAAAAACAAATTTGATTCTTTCATTAACATAATATTCAGTGACAAAATAGCATCTGGTGGCCAAAAAAACGGTTGTTTTTATAGGAAGGGTGTAAGGTTCAAGATTAATGCCAGATAAACCTGTCATTCAAATACCGGCGCATAATGTAAAAAATACAAACGCCGGCATTGGTTACTGTCTGCAGCTATTAATAAATTATCATTAACCAGCCACTCATTATTGCAAAATTGTTTTTCCGGTCAATGGTATAATAGTACGTGCCCACCGGCAGGCGTTTGCCGTTGAGCCTGCCATCCCAGGCATGGCTATAACCCTGGGAGTGAAAGACCAACTGCCCGTACCGGTTAAATACATTGGTTTCAGATTCAGGATACAGACTAAGCGCTTCAATATTCCACACATCATTAATACCGTCTCCGTTGGGTGAGAATGCGTTTGGCACACTGACTTTTTTAAGTACACGCACAAATACATCATCTGTGGCAATACCGCAACCATCGCCCGATACTACGTGAAATGTATAGGTAATATCATTGACAGGATTTACAACTGGTGTTTTTATCTTATTGTTGTTGATGTATTGTACCGGGGTCCAGTAATAGGAAGCTGTATCGCCCGCGGCCGTTCCATTCAGAACAACACTTTGTCCTTCCAGTATCTTTTTATCTGCCCCGGCATCGGAAACCGGCTTTTTTAAGACGGCAACCACAATAGTATCACGCGCAGTACACCGAAACTGGTTACGTACTAAAACGGTATAGCTGGTAGTAACCGAAGGGCTTGCAACAGGGTTTGCAACACTTGCATCAGAGAGTCCGCTGACCGGCTGCCATGTATATTCTACACCGCCTGTGGCATGCAGCTTTATAAATGTGCTTTCACAAATCGCAGTATCGTTTCCTGCGCTGGCAACCGGCAAAGCACTTACCAGTACAATGGCTGAATCAAGTTTGCGGCAACCGCCCTTTGTAGTAACAAGCACGTAGTACGTACCCGCGTTGACAAAAGATGCGGCGGCAATAACGGGTGAGGCCTGATCGGAAGAAAATCCGGCTGGTCCCGTCCATTTATAAAAATCGCCGTTTTTAGCAAAAAAATTTACCGGCGTGTTAATGCAGGCAGGGGAGGTGCTGCCGGCCTGCGGCACCGGAATTGTATCAATATTTATGGTTAGTACATTGGATGCTATCATACACCGGGTTATGCCCATATTGCCCCGTTCTGCGGCGGCCATCCTGTATTGAAACCGGCCGCCCACCGAATAGGTGGCGGTATAATCTGCATGGGTCTCTCCCGGGATATTCTTCCATGTTTTGCCACTGTCTGTACTTTGCTGCCATTGTATGGTAGGATTAGTGTAACCGGCTTGCAGCGTTCCGCTAATGGTAATTGTTTTGTTATCGCTGATGCAATAGTTTACTGTATCATTGATGCCATTTACATTGGTAAATGCAGCATTTATTTTGGGGCCGCAGGGGCGAAAGACAATATCATCCAGCGCCAGGTCATTGCCGCAACCCCCGGGGGCATTGTTTGTCATGCGTAAAACCAGTTCACTGTATGCAGGTGGCAATGTAAAAAAGAATCCATATTGGTTCCATTGCGGGAAAGACAGGTTGGTAATGCTGCCGGTGTTGTATGTTTGAATAACGGTGCCTGTTATTGTTTCAATGTTAAAAGTAATATCGGGCATATTACCCCGTCCATTACAGGCTGAATTTCTTAAAACGTTCAGCAGCCATGCAGAGAATTCGTAGGTAGTTCCTCCGCATAAATTCTTAACCGTATCCAGGTAAAAAACACCCGGTTGCACGGAAGCATTTACCAGCATCATGTATCCGTTTACATCACCCGGTGTATGATCTTCAAACAAAGAATGCCAGCTGTTTCCGAAACAACCAGACGTACTGTTTACAATCGTATAACTGCCATCTATAGGGCAAACATCTGTAACATAATTGTAATTGGTAGCAGATACCGGGAGCGGCGGCCCTGGGTTATTACCACTTCCAAAATTGATATTTACAACCGGATCGCCCAGGCTACCTGTGCATAGCTGTGCTTTGCCTGTTTGTGTTAAAAACAAGATAGGAATAGCGGTCAGCAAATATTTTATATTAACTGGCAAAGGGAATGGGGTATAGTTAAAATTCAAATATACTTGTAAACACCGCGTTTTGCAAGTTAAAACCTCCTTCCCTGCTAAAACATGCCCGGGTTGTTCATTTCTATATATTTGCAGGCAACAAATAGCCAACTATGCCAGATATTGCCGGAAAAATAAATGAAACAGCGGCTTTTATTCAACACCTGTACCCGGTAAGACCGGCCACCGGCATTGTGCTGGGTAGCGGCCTGGGCAATCTTATCAATGAGATTACTATTGAAAAAGAGATTCCCTACAGTGCCATTCCTCATTTTCCTGTTTCCACTGTGGAGGGCCATCATGGCAAATTGATTTTTGGCACCCTGGGAGAGAAAAAAGTGGTATGCATGGCTGGCAGGTTTCATTTTTACGAAGGTTATACTGCGGCAGATGTTGCTTACCCCGTGCGGGTAATGAAGGCGCTGGGAATTACTACTTTGTTAATAAGTAACGCCGCGGGCGGGGTAAACCCGGGTTTTAAAGTGGGCGATCTGATGATCATTGAAGATCATATCAGTTTTTTTGCTGTTAATCCATTGTTGGGCAAAAATGATACATCACTGGGTCCGCGTTTTCCGGATATGAGCGAGCCTTACAAAAAGGATTTAATCAGTAAAGCAGAAACCATCGCAAAAAAACTGGGCATTACCGTTAAAAAAGGTGTGTATTGCGGGGTAACCGGCCCCACTTTTGAAACAAGGGCCGAATACAAGCTGATTCATTTACTGGGAGGAGATGCCGTGGGCATGAGTACCGTACAGGAAGTAATTACAGCCGTACATGCAGGCCTGCCCGTATTTGCCATGAGTGTTATAACAGATATAGGTATACGCGAAGAAGAAAATATCATTACGCACGATGAAGTATTGCAGGCCGCCAAAGATGCAGAACCCAAATTCAGCGCTATCTTCAAAGAAATGGTACTGGCTGTATAAGATTAACTTTCTGCTGCATCGCTTTATAATATTTGATGAGTAATTTGCCCCGTAAATTCTTTTGATTAAACAAGTCTACATACTAATCGTTGTGCTGCTGGTTGCCGGCGCCGGCATCAATGCCCAGCAAAACCTGATGAACCGCATTCCGCGCCCGGGCAGTTCCGGGGGCGGGGGCACCAAAGACAGTCTTAAACACCGCACCGGACTGGAAGATTCAATAACCATCAATTTCCGTTATCTCGACAGCAGCCGGTACCAGAAATTTGATTCTTCCATCAACGATTTTTCCAAAAAATTTCTGATTCCCGCCAACTATTTATACCTGGGCAATACCGGCAGCGCCACAAAATCACTGTTGTTTTCGCCTTCGTTAAAAGCGGGTTGGGATGCTGGTTTTCATGCCTTTGATATTTACCGGCTACGGCCCGAAGAAACGAGATTTTTCAGCACCACGCGGCCGTACACGGAGCTGGGTTATATGCTGGGCGCCAAACAGGAACAACTGGTGCAGGTATTGCATACCCAAAACATTAATCCCAACTGGAATTTTTCTTTTCAGTACAGGTTGCTGAATGCACCGGGCACATTTAAAAATCAGAATGCGAGCCAATCCAGCTACCGGCTGGGCACCTCGTACCAGAGCCCCAACCGGCGGTATCATTTGTTTTTTGTTTTGCTGAATAATAAAATACAATCTGCCGAAAATGGCGGGTTGGCCAACACCAGCGATCTTGACAGCCTTGAAAAATACAAAGACAGATCTACTATTAAAACTTTGCTGGGGCCGGTAGCCCCGCGGTCGGTAAGCCCATTCAGTACCGCGGTTACAACAGGCAATAAATACAGGATTAGCAATATCTTTCTGCGCCAGCAATACGATCTCGGGAAGAAAGATTCCGTACAAACGGATTCGGTAACCATCCATTTATTTTACCCAAAGCTTCGCATAGAACATAGCATTCAGCTCAATAATTATACATTTCAATTTAGCGATGCCAGCGTGGATTTATACAACGATACCAATTTTTACCGGCCGTTTTACAATTTTCTTTCGGTACCCGCTACTTACCAGCTACAGGATAAATGGAATGAAATTGTCAATGATGTTTCGCTGTACCAGTTTCCGGACGATAAGAACCCGCAACAGTTTTTTAAATTGGGCGCCAGCCTGCAAAACCTGAAAGGCCAGTTCGACGGGGGAACGGCAGTTTACCACAACACCTGGGTGCATGCCGAATACAGAAACAAAACAAAAAACCAGAAATGGGATGCCGAAGCGCTGGGGGAACTGTATTTAACAGGGTTGAATGCCGGCGACTACAGCGCATATGGCAGCCTCAGGCGCTATGTAAGTAAACAGGTAGGGTATTTACAGGTTGGTTTTCAGAATGTAAACCGGACACCTTCTTTTATTTTTAACGATCTCAGCAGTTTTAATCTCTCCACTGAACCGGGTTTTAAAAAAGAAAACACTACCCGCATATTTGCTTCTATTGAACAACCGCAGCGTAAATTAAAATTGTCGGGAAATTATTTTCTTCTCACCAACTACAGTTATTTCAGCGATTACTATCATGCAAAACAATCTTCGGCACTTTTTAACTTGTTGCAGGTAAGTGCAGAAAAAGAATTCAGGTTACGCAAACACCTGCAGTGGATAGTTGAACTGACGCTGCAGCAAAAAGCAGGCAATGGTCCTGTAAATGTGCCGTTGGTGTATACCCGCAGCCGCATTGGTTACCTGGGCAATCTTGGGTTTAAAAACCTGTTGCTGGCTACCGGCCTTGAAATAAAGTATAATACCCCTTATAAGGCAGACGGATACTCGCCATTGCTGGGACAGTTTTATTATAAAGATTCCAATACAGTCAGCCTTCGGTTGCCCACCATTAACGCTTATTTTCATTTCAGGGTAAAGAGTTTTACTTCTTACATAAGATTGGAAAACCTGAACACGGTACGCATTAAAAATGGCTTTGGATGGACCAATAATAACCTGGCTATTGACGGCTATCCTTATCCTGGCCTGCAGCTCAGGATAGGCATATTCTGGAGTTTTGTGAACTAACCGGTGTATTACAGCTTTAACAAATGCGTGTTGCTATTATCGGGTTTAGTTTTTATTTTTGCTCCGCATCATGAAAAAAATCCTGGCCATTTTGATTTCCTGCATGTACCTGGCTATCACCAGCGGATTGGTGCTGCAGATTCATTATTGCATGGGCAGGCAAACAGGCTCTTCCCTGAAATTTGCTGAAACGGCTGCAAACACCTGCCATACCTGTGGCATGGACAATGGTAAGAATAAATGCTGTCATGATGAGGTAAAGTTCCTTAAACTGCAGGACGCACACAAGCAGGTGACTACCGATTTCGGGGTTCCGCCTCCGGCTGCCGCTGAACAGGAATTTAATTTGATAGACCCGCTGTTACATTTTAGCAGTGATGCGCCCGCTTCGGCCGATCATTCCCCGCCTGTTAACGACACGGGCAAGCCTTCCATTATTATCCTCAATTGCGTTTTCCGTATTTAATACCATTTTTTACAGATGTTCGTCACTAGTGATGCACGTCTTTTTTTGATCGGTTGTCTTCATGAAGGACGCTGTAACCGGTTGTATCCATCTTTAAAATCATTAAATTTTACGCAATGAAAAAAATAATCATTATAGTAATTGTTGCTGTTGCTGCCACCACTGCAAAAGCCCAGTTTACAAAAGCAACCCTGCAGGCAAGCGGCCTCACCTGCGCTATGTGTTCAAAAGCAATTAATGACGCCTTAATAGGTTTACCGTTTGTAGAAACAGTAAAACCAGATATCAAAAATTCGGTTTTTACCGTTAGTTTTAAACAAGGCCGGGAGGCAGATATTGATGCCATGCAAAAAGCGGTGGAAGATGCCGGTTTTTTTGTGGCAAAGTTTACAGTAACAGGGGTCTTTAATAACGCGGAAATAAAAAATGATGAGCATATATCCATATCAGGCAAAGAATATCATTTCCTGAATGTGAAAGACCAGGTATTGAATGGCGAGAAAAACCTGACCGTTGTAGACAAGAATTTTCTTACAGCAAATGCATTTAAAAAATATACAGCCTCAACCACCATGCAATGTATAAAAACAGGCAGGGCAGGTGGTTGCTGCACAAAGGCAGGCCTGGCTGCAGGCACACGTATCTATCATGTTACTATTTGAATGGCATCACCTGTTTTAATGTAAGACTATTTAAAAAAACTCAGATGAAAAAACTATTATATATATCCGCTATACTCATTTCCGTAACTGCATCGGCCCAGCCAGCCGTAGGAACTTTGTCTCCGGAAATAACCCTGAAAGATGTAAAAGGTAACCCGGTAAGTCTTTCCTCTTTAAAAGGCAAGGTAGTATTGATTGATTTTTGGGCCAGTTGGTGTGGCCCCTGCAGAAGGGCCAATAAGCACCTGGTAAATATTTATCCTTCGCTTAAAAAGAAAGGCTTTGAGATTTACGGCATCAGTATCGATGATGAGATCAGCGACTGGAAGCGGGCTATAACCGCCGATAAGATTCAATGGCTGCAGGTAAATGAAACCGGTGGATGGAACGCACCGATAGCCAACCAATGGAAAATTGAACAGATCCCGACCAATTACCTGGTTGATAAGGAAGGAAAAATAGTTGCCCGCGATCTGGAAGGCAGGGAACTGGAAAAAGCCATTGATAATTTGCTGAAAAAATAAAGCCACGGAGATATTGCAAACACCGGGCGCGGGTATGATTCATATACGCGGCAGGTGGTTGTTTCATGTAAGCTCTGCACTTCCTCTCTGTGCTGCTGCGTCTCTGTGGTTCACAAAAAAAATGAACCATGCCAAGGTCATTTATATATTTTATCATAAGCTGTTTGTTTTCTCAAACAGCCGTTTCGCAGGAGTTGTATGTATTTTCAGAACCTGCATCCAATATGCCGGCACATTCAATGTCGGCAAAACTTACTTACCGTACGCCGGTAAGTAAATACAATAATACTTACAGGCAACGTTATACGCCGGAACTAATGTTTGGCCTAAACAAAAAATGGATGCTGCACCTGAGCAGCAGTTTTTCCGATTTTTATACCACACAACTCAGGTGGGAATCGGTAAAAACCTATGCCAAATACCGTTTCTATTCAGACGATGATGTGCACCGGCATTTCAGGATGGCAGCTTTTGCAGAAGCAGCCTATTCGCGCAGCCCTTTTTATTATGGCGATATTAACCTGGATGGCGATAACAGCGGTGTTCAGGCAGGCATCATTGCCACACAATTGGTTAACAAACTGGCTGTATCCGCAACTGCCAGTTTATTAAGCGTTTTTGCCAACCGTGCCGTGCATATTAACCAGCTTGATCATTCGCAAAACGCTTTTTATTATAGCTTGTCTGCCGGTTACCTGTTGTTTCCGCTTAATTACTCAGATTATAAACAAACCAATCTTAACCTGTATATGGAGGCCATAGGTATGAAAGGATTGGATAAGGGAGATTATATGTTTGATGCAGCACCTGCCTTACAGGTTATCTTTAACAGTAACCTGAAAATAAACCTGGGCGCCCGTTTGCAGGTAACCGGTAATATGGTGAGGCCGGGAGAAAACAATTATTTTGTAGGTGTGGAGCGGACATTCCTGGGTGCTTTAAAACGTAAAAAGGCATCATCATAATGGAAAACGGAACGATGCACCCAATGCAACATAATAACTGAGCGAACCCGCAGAAAGCCCTTTGCCGGCCGAGATGTCCAGTTTTATATTGTCGTTAAAATAATAAGCCAGACCGCCATCTACATTGTGATTGGCGGTTTCGTTTTGTTGTATAAAACCAAAAGCCTCTGCATAGGCATACCAGTTTTTACCAAAAGTAAAGCCGGGTGAAACGCGGTATAACCAGGCGGGCGAACCGCTGAAGCCATCCCATGCTGCACCCAGGTTATAACCGATACTGCAAACAGGGCTAAGCGAATGCTGCATGGTAAAAACAAAATCGGGCGCCAGTTTTTCTGCATGCAATTTTGCGGAGGCAAATTGCGGAACCGCTATATGGGCAATAAGGGCGGTTGTTGGAATCAGGCCCTTTTCCTGCACCAAAGCAGCTTTAAATCCCAGTTGTACCGGCTCAATACCTGTTATGACTTCGGCAGGCAGCGTTCTGTTATCCCTGCTGGAAAGCAGGCTGGTAATCACCCTGAATTCAAACCGTTTGCTGATGCCATATTTTGATAAAAGAGCAGGGTATACAAAAGTATGGGCGCCCGGTGCGTTCTTTTCAAAATTAAATCCCATTTCAAACTGCACCCAGCCGGTGGGTACAATAAACGGGCATTCGGTCTGGTCGGGCCGGTCTGTTTCCATTCTTTCCATCTCCTGTGCTTCTGCATCGCCCAGTGATAAACCGGCTGCCAGGAGCATACAGCCCCATTTTTTAAACATACAGAAAATTATGTTTAGACAAATCTAAAAATAATATTTGAGACGACTGGTATCCTGCAATGCCGTTTTTCGCCTGTCAACCGGTACTGCTGAACGGTTTTCTTAAAATGATGACAAAGGGCTTAGTTTCCTGGCGTGAATGCTGTTATATTTACCATATAAAAGATGCTGAAATGAATAAAATAACACAGTATAAATTCCTGGTGAGCATTACCCCGGCAGGTTTGAACACGCTGATCAATGCACATATCCAGGAAGGCTGGCAGCCTTTTGGGAATGCGGTCATGAGCAAGGCCCTGAACACCTCGGTAAACCCCGAAACAAAGATTGCTCCATTTGAAATAAACTGTATCGGTCAGCCAATGGTTAAATATGAACTGCCTTTACAGGAGGGGTAATTGTTGCTGGCTGGTGGTTTAACGGTAATCGTCTCTTGCCGGGCTAAAAAAATCAATCACCCTTACATCGGTAAGGGCAATGGCAGAGTGGGGCATGTTGGAGGGAATTACATGCGTCATGCCGGGTGTAAAAAGGTATTTTTGATCGCCAATTATCATTTCAAGTTCGCCTTCCTGTACATAGGTGATTTGTTCGTGTATATGCTGGTGCGTTTGCAGTACACTTCCTTTTTTTATGTTCCAGATGGTTACAGTACCCTTGTCGCCATGGATAAATTTTCCAAAAAAACCCGGTCTCAATTCACGGGTTGCAATTGTATCAAGATGTTCCATTGCTATTGTTTTTATTTACAGGAACTGAAGAGATGTTTCATAGCGGTACTTGAAAAGATTCAGTAACCGCGAACCGGTTCAGTCTGATGTTCAAAGAATGCTACGCTGCCACCCACCCATTCTTTGTCTTTGTTATACCGCACCCCAATCATTTTACCTTTGCTCAGGCGTGTAAGGTTGATGGCCGCTTTGGGTCGTGGTTCGCCGTCTTTCCATATATACATCATGCGTATTTCGCATTTGGCAGGTATATCCGGTGTCTCAATTACATCTGCATATTTCACCTTGCGCTGCAGGATCCAGTTCTCTGGCTCTTTTACCTGTTCAATATCTTTTTTTGATACATCAATTACTACACCTTGTCCGGCAAATGAAAATAAAGGTTTCAGTACATAATTCTCCAGGTCGGAAGGAATCTGCTTTATCTCATTCAGAAAATAAGTGGCCGGTACAAAAGGGTGTTTGATATAGGGCAATGTAAACTTGCTGATACGGTAAAACCAGTTGGGATGCGGCACCCATTGCACATCAAGATCCTGGGTAATATCTACAAAATTGCCCAGGGTATCTTTTTGCGCGTTCAGATCATCAAAAATAATGCGGTTGTAGATGCGCGTTATGGCTGTTTTTTGTTTGGTGGTATCGTTGATGTAGAATAATTTTTTTCCCTCCTGTATTAAATCGGTTATACAAACGGGTTGCACGCCAATATATTCCTGCGTGCAGTAAAAATCGATTCTTGTTTTTTGTTCGTGTGGTTTTATTTCAAGCAGGATTACGTTTTCAACCGGGGTGTCGCCCACAATTACCTCTTTAAGATCCCGGATATAGGTTTCCCTGTTATAATTGCCAAGGTATTGGGTGTAATTAGCGGGAATATCGAAATGTTTTTTCAGTACATCCGGGTAATATACCTGGAAACCAAACAGGGTGGGGAAGCCCTGCATTTCTATCAGCTGCGGTTCCAGTTCAAGGTTGTCATTGATGCAGATGCCAAAATCAAATGCAATCATATGGCTGATGGCAGTTTCATTCGGCACATTTTCGCCGTTGGGAATACTGCGATCGGTAAGCTTCTTAAAATTGGGATCAACAATTACATCAATAATACTTTCACAGGCATCCAGCAGTTTTTGCGTAAATGCCTTGTCTATAAATTCTGGTGTTTCTGCCACCCTGAATTCAATAGCCCCCGGAAATTTGCTGTGCAGGTCCTGCAGGAAACGCTCATATTTCTCCTGTGTAAACGTTTCATTAAATTTTTTGCGCAAGGCTGGTACCATATTGTAAGTTTGACAGGGAAAGTTACGTTTTTAGTTGATTGGTTGATTAGTTGAGCGGTTGATTGGTTGATCGGTTGATTGGTGCAGGGAAGGTAAGTCAGCATAAGCAAACAGTGCAAGCTGCAAAAGAACAAATCAGCCATCAGCAAATCAGACATCAGACATCAAACATTAATTCCTCGTGCTGTTGATGTGCGCGATTACATCATTCAGGAAATTGGGCAGCACATGGGTGTAGGTAGATCGTATTTTGTCGGGGTCGTTAAGCTGGTCAATCATGCTCTGCCATTTTTCAAAACCATGATTGGCTATAACCGTCTGCTTTTTATCTTCCCTTTGCAGGTACATCGTCATACCAGTGGCATCTGCTTCGGGGTGAAACTGTGTGCCTATCATGTACTTATTGAACCGGACCGCCATCAGCGCCCTTTCGTAGGGCACATGCGGTCTTTCTTTTTCTATGCAAAGAATACTGGCACCCAACTGCCTGAAACGGGTATGATTCGGTTGAACCACCTGGTAATCGCGACTGTCGACAGAAAAGAAGGGATCGTGCAAGCCGGCAAATACGGGTTCTGTTTTGGCATCTGGCAGCACATGTACAGGAAACACACCGAATGCGGTAGAATTTCTTTTGGTAACGCTGGCCACGTTATAGTGTCTGCAGGCCAGTTGGTAAGAATGACAGATAAAGAATACAAATTTCTTTTGCAGGTTGGCTTCATTGCTGTTCCAGTCGTCTACCTGCTGCAGCCATCTGAAATAAACACTTTCCCATTCGCTTCCTATGCTGTCTAACGGCGAGCCCGGACCGCCGCTTGAAATATAAATATCATAGCTGAGATCGGGCACCTGTCTCTTAACCCTTACTTCAAATTCATCCCAGTTAAGATCCAGGTTATTGATTTCTCCATATTGATTCAGGATTTCACGGATGCAGCGCATGCCCTGGTTGGGCATCTCTTCATTCATGTCAAGGATTGCTACTTTAATTGATTGTTTGTCAGGCGCCATAAAGTGACAAAAATAACGAATTTTTCGCACCCAGATTGCGCCATGGCCATTATTTGCAGGCTGCTGATAAAAGGCAGGGCCTGCCTGCTGCTGATACTTGCCCGGTAAGGCGGGTTTCCTGCATAGTAATGATCAGTAAAAATCTGTACGCACCAGCTGGTATATGCTGCCACTGTTACGGTACCAGGGCCTTGTACATAATATCTGCTACCACCTTATTGCCTGTTTCATTTAAATGCACACCGTCTATAGTAAGTATACCCCTGTCTTTGTTCTCCTTATTGTTGGCAAGATTATAATCCAGCGTCATCTTCCGCAAATCTATCAGCTGGCAATTATTGTTTTTTGCAATGCTGCGGATAATATTTGAATATTTATTCAGATCCCCATCCTGTTCGTTGCTAAAATCTGTTTTTTCACCGATAGCGGCAGGTGTACAAATCAGCACCTTTATATTTTTTGCCTGCAGTTTTTTAATGATCGCATTGTAAAATTTTTCAAACTTATCGGGGTCTGTACCGGTGCCGAAACTCCTTTTGTGCCATACATCATTCACGCCTACCCAGATAACCACAACATCCGGATTTTTTGCCATTACATCTTCATCCATGCGCAGGTAGAGATCATATACTTTATTGCCGCCAATGCCGGCGCCTGTTAGCTCATAATTATTGTCGATGCCTTTCTGTTTCATCATTTCACCCAGCCGGGTAATAAAACCGTCTGGTTTCACACCTGCCTGTGTAATAGAGTCACCAAAAAATACAATGCGTTGTTTTTTCTGAATAAAAGTAAAAGCAGATAAAAGGAATAATGCAGCGGCGGCAATCATTAGTTTTTTCATGATGAATGATAATTATAGTAATTGTTATTTGTTATTGGTATATATTTTCTGGCCGTTTATAAAAGTACTGATAACCCGGGTTCCTAAAATTCTTTCGGGTGCTGTTTTTGTCAGGTCCTGGTCAAGTATAATGAAATCGGCCAGCTTACCTTTTTCGATACTTCCTTTTTCGGTTTCTTCGAAATTAGCTTTGGCAGCCCAGATGGTCATACCCCTTAATGCATCCTGCCGGCTTAATGCATTTTCCGGTTGAAATCCGGCCGCGGGAAACCCTTTGGCATCTTTTCTTACCACTGCTGCGTAAAAGGTTTTAAATGGAGAAATATCTTCTACCGGGAAATCTGTTCCCAATGGCAGCCAGCCATTTTGTTTTAATAAATCATTGTAAGCATAAGCGCCTTTTATTCTTTCCGGGCCCAGCCTGCCGGCAGCCCAGTACATGTCTGAGGTAGCATGGGTAGGTTGAACAGAAGGGATAATATTATTTTCTCCAAACAAGTTAAAATCATTTTGATTGATGACCTGGGCATGTTCAATACGCCAGCGCAAATCATTTTTACCTTTCAACTGGCGGGCGTAGGTTTGAAGTATGACGCGGTTACCACTGTCGCCAATGGCATGTGTACACATTTGAAATCCCATTTTATAAATTACGGCAGCAACAGAGTCAAAATGGGTGGCAGGGCTTAGCAAAAAACCCGACCATCCGGGCTTATCACTGTAAGGCTGTAGCAGGCAGGCGCCTCTTGAACCCAGCGCTCCATCAGCATATATTTTGAATGATCGTACATTCAGGCGTTCGGTTTTAATTTTGCCTTTGGCGGCTATAAAATCAAAATTTTTCTTGTTATCGCTTAGCATGGCATAAACCCGCATAGCAAGATCACCCGCTTTTTGAAGGCTGTCTATAAAAAGTATGACATCATAGTCCAGCCCGCAATCGTCGACTGTAGTAAGGCCTGCAGCAAAGCAGTTTTGTTGCGCCAGCATTAATGCAGCTTTCATTTGTGAAACTGTCGGCGCAGGAATTTTTGATCTTACCAGTCCAATTGCATTATCTACCAAAATGCCGGTTAGCTTTCCGTTTTTTACTTCTGCCTGTCCGCCGGTAAGTGTAAAGCCCGGTTGCACGCCTGCTATTTCCAGTGCTTTTTGATTGACTATAGCAGCGTGGCCATCTATCCTTACAAGAAATACCGGTCTGTGGGGAAATAGTTGGTTGATTTTTTCATTGGAAGGAAATTCTTTCACGGGCCAGTCGTTCTGATCCCAACCGCGGCCAATCAACCAACCGCTTGTATCTGTTCCTTTGCCTGCATCCGATAAATGATGCAGTACATCATCCCAGCTTTCTGTACCTACAAGGTTTACGGTCTGCAGTCCCCGGCCATAACCCACAAAATGGGCATGTGCATCTATGAAACCGGGGTAAATAAATTTCCCTTCAGCATCGATGGTTTCTTTTGCTTCATAGTTTTTCAGCAGGTCGGCATTGCTGCCGGTTGCCACTATTTTCCCATCTTTTACCGCAATGGCTTCTGTAGTGGTAAATGCGCTGTCGATGGTGTATACTGTAGCCCCTTTAACAAGTAAATCGATATTGGTTTTATTGGCGCAGGAGGTAAACAACAAAGACAGCATGACAATAAAAGATGTTTTTCTCATATTGATTGTATATTGGTTATATTGATTGAGGCTATACAACTGGGTTGTTCTGCAGTAAACTATTCTTTAAATTTTTCCGGATGCATTTTATTGAAACCGGTGGCATCCTGGTAAGCTTTTGCTACCGCTAATATAGTGGCTTCGTCATACAAATTGCCAATTAGCGTAATACTGTTGGGAAGTCCTTTGTCCGTCATACCAATGGGCATGCATACCACCGGGTGTCCGGTAAGGTTGGTAATGGGCAGCTGGCTGCCGGAAAAACTGGGTACAATGACAACATCATAATTTTTCATAAAGGCCTGCATATCCTTCATCAGCGCATAACGGTGACGGTTGGCATTGATGTATTCTACAGCAGGTATAAAACGGGATACACGGAAAGCATTTGGCCAGAAGTTTTTATCCTGCCGGGTTATCAGGTCGTCTTTGTCGCTCCTGGTAAGTTCATCAAAAGCAGCGGCAGACTCTGCATTGATAACGGTGCCAATAATATTAAACGGGTATATACTGGAGTCGGGAAAATCGACTGCGGTTATTTGGGCGCCTGCTTTTTGTAAAGTAGTAATTACTTCCCATTGTGCTGCATTGGCGGGCAATTTGTTGAAATAATTGGCCGCATAGGCAATGCGCAGTGTTTTCCAGTTGGCATTGCCGGTATAATTAAAAGCCCTCTCTACTGCACCGGCATCTTTGCCATCGGTGCCTTTTAAATAATAAAAAACAATAGCGGCATCTGCTGCACTGCGGCAAATGGGCCCGGCCTTGTCCAGGCTCCAGCTTAATACCATGGCGCCCGAACGGCTTACTGACCCAAAAGTGGGCCGCAGACCGGTAGCGCCGCAGGTATGCGATGGAGAAACTATTGAACCATATGTTTCTGTGCCAATGGCAAATGGCAACAGCCCCGCCACCGTAGCCGAAGCGGAACCGGCTGAAGAACCGCTGCTGCCCAGCTGAAGGTTCCATGGATTCTTCGTTTTGCCGCCAAACCAGCGATCGGCAAATGCAAGTTCGCCCATGGAGAGTTTGGCGCACAACACTGCGCCTGCGTTTTTTAACTGGGTATATACAAATGCATCCTCATCAATTACCTGGTCTTTATATGGCACAGAGCCCCAGGTGGTTTTATAACCTTTTACTGCAAAGAGATCCTTTAACCCGTAGGGTATGCCGTGCAGTGGGCCTTTATAGATGCCTTTTTCAATCTCATCATCGGCCTGTTTGGCCTGTTGCAGGGCCAGTTCTTCTGTCAGGGTAATCACGCACTGTAAGGTGTCACCCCATTTCTTTAATCTTGCCAGGAAGAATTTAGTGAGTTCAACAGCGCTGATTTTTTTTGTTTTTATAAGCGAGGCCAGTTGCGGTATTGAATAAAATGCCAGATCATTACGGTTTTTGGGCAGTGTGGTATTGGAAGGTATTTGCCAGTTGATGGGTAATTGTTTGACGGGTATAGGGTAGCCGGGCAATGCAGGTGTAAATGAAAAAGGGTAGGGGTTGCTGTTAGGAAGGTTGTGCTGGTGCATTTTTTTGTACAGCTTAAGCTGGTCGTTAATGCCATCTGCAGCCGAATCCTTTTCTGCGGCCGTAAGCTGTATATCAATCAGCCGGGCCGCAGTGCCAATATCGGCAGTATCTATTTTCTGACTGCAACAAAACAGAAAAGAAAACAGGCCGGGCACCAGGATGGCGCCACACTTAAACCACCAGGTGCCAGTCGCCTGCCATCGCCTGAATTTTGCATGGTTATTTACAGTAAGGGCCTTGTTTATGGCGCCATTGCCGGCGTCCTGCGATGCGCTTGCGAAGCGTGTATCAACAAAGTAGTAGCGGGTAAAGTTGGCTGCAGTCATAGTGCTTATTTTATTCCGGTTATTACAAAAATACCGGTATAAAAATAAACCGCCCCGTTTTTGCGGGGCGGCTGGTTATAGCTACATGATCTCATAGTACGGTGCTGACGATAAACAACCAACACGAAAACAGTAAAGGCGATGTATAAAACACTGGCTGTTGATGCAATGTAATTAAAGGCAAGTCTGGAAAATATAAGCTGCAGGGATTGAAATTTATTACACAACAGGAAATGTTCTTTTCAAGAAAGCAACCAGCCACAGGTGCAACACCGGGCTGGTTGCATAGTCATAACCGTCCCTGCTATTCTTATTGTATTAACAATGCATAAAAGTATTATAGCAACACTTCTGTTTCATTGTTAAATATAGTTTGCTAATTCAGAGCCGTAACGGCGTTGGAATGAAATAAGGTACAGCCGCAAAGCTAGTGCAGATATTTAGATTATTTGTAGTATTTACGACTTAGTTATATTATTTTTTCAGGTAAGAAAACAGTTGGTCTAAATTTAAGGGGAAACACTTAACCGTTATATCAATAACATTATAGTTCATGTAAAAATTGTTCATGAATATAGTCTACCACGTTTGTCAGATTACCCGTTTGCTCAAAAACTTTCAATTGCCGGTCGGCACCGGTGCCGTTTTCCAGCAGGGAGCTTACCAGGTTTACTACATGGCGGCTGCCCAAAGGATCAACAACATCGTCAATAAAATCCAGCAGTTCGTATATTAATACTCTTGTGTTTACTTCTTCTTCTTTTCCAAAATCAATCAGGTGGCCGTCGATGCCATAACGGCTGGCCCTCCATTTGTTTTCGTTTACCAGTGCACGTTGGTAAACCATGTAGTTCATATTTTTTGTACGGAGCTGGTAAAGTTTTGCGCAAATTCCCTGGAAGAGCGCGGCAATAATAATAGTCTCTTTTACGGTCAGGGGCACATCGCAGATGCGGAATTCAACCGTGTTAAAAAACGGGTGCACCCGCAGATCCCACCATATTTTTTTGGCATTGTCAATACAATTGGTTTTGATAAGCAGGTTTACATAGCGGTCATACGCTTCAATGCTTTCAAAATAATCCGGTATGCCGGTACGCGGAAATTTGTCAAACACCTTGGTGCGGTAAGATTTATACCCTGTCTTTCTTCCTTCCCAAAAAGGAGAATTGGTGCTGAGGGCGTATATATGCGGCAAAAAATAACGGGCAGAATTGGCAATGTGCATGGCCATATCGCGGTTTTCCATACCAACGTGCACGTGCAGCCCAAAAATTAAATTGCTGCGTGCTGCCTCCTGCAATTCATTTACTATTTCATTATAGCGCACATGGTCGGTGATAAGCTGGCTTTCCCAATGGCTGAACGGATGCGTGCCGGATGCGCCCACCCACAGACCAATTGATTCTGCAATACCAGCAATGGTTTTCCGGAGAAAAGAAACGTCTTTATATGCTTCATCAATATTCTGGCAAATATCTGTTCCAACCTCCACTACCGCCTGGTGCATTTCTGCTTTCACCTTATCTTTTATCATCTTCTGGCCTTCATGCACTATTTTTTGCTCATGGCTTTTCAGTTCTTTTGTTGTGGGGTCTATGACCATGTATTCTTCCTCAATACCAAGTGTAAAATGTTTGTAACTGATGTTTGCCATGGAAAGTCGAAAGTTATAAGTTGTAAGTAATAAGTTATAAGTGGTAAGTTGCCTGCAATAAGTAAAATCTTTATCGTATTAAAACACTTTAAAACCTGTTGCGCAGGACTTACAACCTAAAACAAAGGCATTTTTGCACTGCCGCGTTTTATGTATTCTCCCCAGGTAAGATTGTCTGCACCTGGTTGGTAATTCATTGCTTTTTCAATCGCGAAATTGGCAGCAGTTTCTACTACCCAGTTAAAATTATCCCGGCCTACGCTGTTAACGTCGGCATCCGGTGCAGGGTTGCAGAAATCAATGGCATAGGGCACACCATCGCGCAATGCCAGTTCTACCGTATTGAAATCATATCCCAGGTAATGATTAATGCGCAGCACAATCTCTTCCATTAGTTGCAGCCTTTCGGGGCTGGGCGTAAAATTGGCTACATAACGCAGGTGATGCGGATTACGTGGCTCGTAGGGCATTATACGTACATATTTACCCCCGATGCAATAGCAACGGTAATATTCATCGAACATAATTTCTTCCTGCAACAGCATGACCAGTTGACCGGTTTCACTGTGTTTTTGAAAAAAATCTTCTTTATCGGTTAATTTATAGACATGCTTCCAGCCACCCCCTGCAAATGGTTTCATGTAGGCCGGAAATCCTATATAGTTAAAAATACTGTCCCAGTCAAGCGGGTAAGCCAGGTTGGAAAAAGAATTGTCAGACGTATCATCCGGGTGCTCTTTAGATGGAAGGATAACTGTTTTAGGAACAGGTACATTTATTTTTGTTGCCAGGCAATTATTGAAAAATTTTTCATCGGCACTCCACCAGAAAGGGTTATTAATAACCGCAGTACCGGTTAAAGCTGCGTTTTTCAGGTAAGCGCGGTAAAAAGGAATATCCTGGCTGATGCGATCAATGATTACCGCATAGCTGGTTGGTTCTCCCTGCATTACTTTGTCAATGCGTACCGCTTCTGCCGTAATGCCATTTACGTTTTTGCTGTTGACCCGCTCTATGAATGCTTCCGGAAAGCTGCGTTCCTGTCCAAATAATATTCCAATCTTTTTCATGGTAAACGTTTTAAAAATATGTAAATACAACTGCACCTGGCGGGCGCTGTTGTTATTCTGAGAAACAAACCATGCGGTCATTCCATTTCCGCTTAACCAAATATATTTTTATCAGATCAGAAAAACAAATAAAACACGAAGAAGCCACTGTCCTGTAATAATTACAATCCCGAACGGTGCAAACAAACTGTAATAACAACATTTCAACGATTTACTTATTTTTGAGCGTATGCATGAAGAGAATAGCACCGTTTTATTTACTGAAGAACTGATTATTGATTCTGCCCTGTTACAGCGCCCGGTTACCATTAGTTGCTTTTTGCCAAAACATGTTGCGCAACCCGTGCAACCGGAACTATTGTTGATTAACGACGGGCAAAACATGGAAGAACTGGGCCTGGCAGGCATATTGGAAGACTTGCTGAAAGCTGGTGAGATGGAACCTGTCATTTGTGTAGCCATCCATACCGGTATGGAAAGAAAGTCGGAATATGGAACAGCTAAATGTGCCGATTATATGGGCAGGGGCGCAAAAGCCGGATTATATACCCGGTTTATTTTTGAAGAGCTGTTACCTTTTATCCACACCACCTATGCGGTGGAATCGTTTAAGGAAAAATCATTCGCGGGTTTTTCGCTGGGTGGCCTAAGCGCATTTGACATTGTGTGGAACCACCCGGAAGAATTTACAAAAGCCGGTGTATTCTCGGGTTCATTATGGTGGCGCACCCGGGGACTGGAAGACGGGTATAATGAGGCTACCGATCGTATTGTGCATATGCAGGTAAAAGAAGGCGGTTTTTATCCGTGGTTGAAATTCTTTTTTGAAACAGGCGCACTTGATGAAACCATGGATCGTAACAACAACGGCATCATAGATTCAATTGATGATACACTTGGTTTGATGAATGATTTAATTGCAAAAGGGTATGATCCGCAAGAGGATATTCAATACCTGGAACTGCAGGATGGGCGGCACGATGTAGCCACCTGGGCCCGGGCCATGCCCGTTTTTTTAAAATGGGGTTGGGGCAAAAACAAGACGACCGGTGCCTGATACCGGAATGACTCATATTGTTTTATGCCGATGACAACAGCAAAAGCAGTTCATCAATAAACGCCGATTGTGATGGGTTGATTTTTTGCTTTGCTGCTGCAGGCGAAAACCATACAGCCCTGTCTATTTCCGGGAATCGCTGTTTTTTGCCAGATTTGGGTGGCCACTCCATTTCAAACTCATTGCTTTTTATCTGGCCGGCATCAATATTTTTTTCGAGGGCCCATGCATATACTTTTTTGCCTGATTTTAACTGTACCGGCGACAAAGCAATAAAGTTACCATTGCATGTAAAACCTGTTTCTTCTTCAAATTCTCTTTTTGCGGCGTCCAATGCATCTTCTTCTGCTGTAAATTCTCCTTTGGGGACAGACCACGCGCCTTCATCTTTATTCTTCCAGAATGGCCCACCAGGGTGTACCAATAATACCTCCGGCTTTTCTTTGATTATCCTGTACAATAATATGCCTGCACTTTTCTTCATGGTAATACTGCTATGCTTTGCAATTATTTTTTCAACAGCGATACCAAAAATAACTGTGTACAACTAACTTATTGTTTTTTATCCAGGAATTCTTTAATGAGCGTTACCGTCATGGCAGGTAATTGGCTGCCGGGTACGGCCGTGCATATTTCACCGATAAACGAACCATGTGTACCCGGTAAAATAACCAGCGAGGAATGAGGAATTTTTTCAGACATTTCAACCGTGTGTTCAGGGGTGGCAACGTCTTTGTCTGCACCTATAATCAGGGTGGGTGCCTTTATTGTAGCCAGTTCTTCATCGCTCCAGCCTTTAAAATGCAGCATCCTTTCCTTGTCTTTTTCAAACATCGCCTGCAGGCCTTGCTGGTTATTACCGGGTATCTCCAGGTAGGCGGATTGTAAAAGTACCGGCATATTGCTAAGCGTAGCGTGTTGCATGCCTTCAAAAAAACCTTTTATTGCACCCTCTCTTGTATAAAAAGCAGATATGACAACGAGTTTCTTAACAATTGCCGGGTGCCGGATAGCAATTTCCGTGGCTGTTTGACCGCCATTGCTAAAACCCGCAAAATAAGCACTGTCTGTTTTCAGCCAGGCAAGCAATGCGGCTACGTCATTTGCATCCTGCGTAAAACTTTCTGGTTCATTCCTGTCACTGGTATGGCCATGCGCCTGTAATTCTACGGCAATTACTTTATAATGTGCTGCCAGCAGCGGAAGTATATTGGCAAAACTGGTTTTGATGGTAGAGCCGCCTCCATGAATCAGCACCAGCGGTTCTCCTTTTCCATGAATTTCGTAGTACATGCGCAGGCCGTTTACCGGTGCATAGCCGCTGATGCCGTTTTGTGTTGCTTGTTTAACTGTATCTGTTGCCATAGCTGTGGTATCAATGTTTTTGCGGGTTTCTGCACCATTATGGCAGCCCATAATAATTACTGCTGAAAGTATCAGCCCAATATATTGTCCGGAGCTTGTCAGATTGGTTTGCATTAACTTTTATGAAAATTGAACATCCAGCTTTTTCCGTATTTGTCGGTAAGATCGCCAAAGAGATCACCCCATGGCATCATGGCTACTGGTTGATTGACCTTGCCACCTTCTGACAATTTTGAAAAAAAGCGGTTTAGTTCTTCTTCGCTGGTGCAATTTACGCAGATACCAAAAGTATTGCCTTCTACCGGTTTCGACCTGTTCATATCAGAAGCCATGATTACCATATCGCCGCTGGTCAATACCGAATGCAAAATCTGATCTTTCATTTCAGCGGGCATTTGTGCGGCCATTGCCGGCATTTCAGCTACGGTTTGCATCTCAAGTTGCCCACCCAATGCATCTTTGTAAAAATTCATTGCTTCACGGCAATTGTTGTTAAAATTTAAATAAGGATTGAGCTTTGCCATAATGGTAGTTTTAGGATTCAAAGATAGCGGGGTGCTGTAAAACAGAAGGTAGGTAATTGCGACAATAATCGGGTAGAATGCGCCAGGAAGCATTTTATGATATTCCAGATCTGCGCTGGCGAAATTTTAGTGAATCGCATCCCGCAAACAGCTTCTGCGGATGACAAATACAACCGGTTCCCTATTTTCCCGACGGAAACTTGTCGGCAATCAGGTTCAGGTGCAGGCCGTGTTCCAGATAGGCTTTCATGCCATCTAAAACCGTTGTAAAGCCTCCGGTATTATCTTTTATCGCCTTTATCAATTCATCGCCGGTGAGGTTGAATCCATAATTTTTAATGATTACATAGGTAGCCTCTTCACCCATTTCCCGGAACTCAAATTCCACTGTTGTAACCGGGTTGCCCCATTCAATGGTTATTTTTTTACCGGGTATGATTTCTTTTACCAATACGGTCGTTGAGAAATTATACATCTGCCATTCCCAGGTAATTGTTTTCCCGGGTTCCAGTTTGCCGCTTGATTTTGTAAACCAGAAATGCGTGGTGATAGCCGGATCGATAATCGACTGGAAAACCTGGCTGGCCGGGCGCCTGATAAGCATTTGGGTTTCCACTATGGGAATGCTGGGCTGTTGCATACATATCTGTTAATAGTCATTGGCTGTTTGCAGGTGCTGTTGCCATATACAGGCAGGCATCCCGGCATAATATGCATTTCTTTGCCGGGTTGAACGAAAGTTACAAATAATTGACCATAAGAAAAAAAACATTGCCATTGGTAAAGTGAGTATTTTGAATCCATATAATAAATTGAAATATGTATAAACTGAGAATTTACACGGCCCTATTTTTTAGTATTGTTTTTTTAACGGTGTCTGCTCAGAAAACCGCGGGTGTAGCGGGTATTGACGCATACAAATATTCCATACAAAAAACAATTACCTGTAGCAACGGTGCTGTTGTTTCTGCACATCCGCTGGCCAGTAAGGCAGGTGTAAGTGTTTTAAAAAAGGGAGGCAATGCAATAGATGCAGCCATTGCTACCCAACTGGCGCTGGCCGTAGTTTATCCCGGTGCGGGCAACATTGGCGGAGGTGGTTTTATGATTGCAAGATTGCAGGATGGCAGAAATATTGCGTTGGACTATCGTGAAAAAGCACCTGCGGCTGCCGGACGTGATATGTATCTTGATGCTGCCGGCAACCCGCAAATGAACCTTAGCCAGTTTGGGCACCTGGCCAGTGGCGTACCGGGTACGGTTGCCGGTTTATTTGCATCGCTTAAATATGCAAAATTGCCGTTTAAGGTATTGATTGAACCTGCTATTGAACTGGCGGAAAAAGGATTTGCTATTACAGAAAATGAAGCCAGGTCACTAAACGGATCAAAGGCCGCCTTTATAAAATACAATACCGTACAACCCGTGTTTGTAAAAGAGCAACCCTGGAAAGCAGGCGATACGCTGGTACAGAAAGATTTGGCTGCCACGCTAAAACGCGTCAGAGACCTGGGTCAGAAAGGATTTTACGAAGGCGAAACCGCTAAACTGATAGTAGAAGAAATGCAGCGTGGAAAGGGGCTGGTAACCTATGATGATTTAAAAAATTACCAGGCCAAAGAAAGAACTGTTCTTAGTTTTCCGTATAAGGCATACACCATTGTAACCATGCCGCTGCCCAGCAGCGGCGGTATTATTATTGAACAGACTATGAAAATGATTGCGGATAAAAATATTGCTCGGATGGGTTTTCAGTCTGAAGCTGCTGTACACCTGATGGTGGAGGCTGAACGACGCGCGTATGCAGACCGGGCCGCATTTATGGGCGATGCCGATTTTGTAAAAGTGCCGGTGAAAAAATTAACCAGCGATGCCTATATAAAAGAAAGAATGAGCGACTATGATCCTTTAAAAGCGGGCAGCAGCGCTATTATAAAAGAAGGAAAGATCAATCCCGAAAGCGAAGAGACCACGCACCTGAGTATCATAGACAAATACGGCAATGCGGTGTCCATTACTACAACCTTAAATGGAGGCTATGGCAGTAAAACAGTTGCAGGAGGCGCCGGATTTTTATTAAACAATGAAATGGATGATTTTAGCGTAAAACCCGGCGTGCCCAATATGTATGGCGCAGTAGGAGCAGAAGCCAATGCCATTGCTCCAAATAAACGTATGCTGAGCAGCATGACACCTGCCATCGTGTTAAAAAACGGCAAACCCTATATTGTATTGGGAACCCCGGGTGGCACCACCATTCCCACATCTGTATACCAGACACTGGTAAATATGCTGGAATTTAACCTGCCTGCCACCGATGCGGTATGGAAACCAAAGTTTCATCACCAATGGCAACCGGATGAAATTTTTGTAGAGAAGGGATTTCCCGATACCGTCATGACTCAATTAAAGGCCATGGGTTATAAAATAACTGTACGTGAACAAATTGGCCGCACAGAAGTAATTAAAGTGCTGCCCAATAAAAAATTTGAAGCGGTGGCAGATAACCGCGGCAATGATGCAGCTGAAGGATTCTGAGTAACATTTACAGACAAAATACCAATTGTTAAGTACCCGGGAAGATGGGTGGCGCAACTTGTTTGGTGTACAGCATCATCCGGTAGTTGGCCTGTTAATCCGTTCGTATAGGCCAAATTGTTTATGTGGGCAAAATGGCTGAAAATAGTGACTGGTAGCGGCTTTACATACCATTTGGGAAATCAGATGTTTATGAACAGCAACCGGCAAATAAGCAATGATTTCGTCTGCCAGCTGTTGCAAACTCCGGCTTAAACAAGTATCTTGTCCGCGTTTTCATTCCTATCCAAGCTCCTCTGCTAATAGCCGCATTCGTAACCCCCTAAAAATTAAATATGAAGTTGTTTGTACTCCCCGCACTCCTGTGCTTATCTTTCTGCGTAAATGCGCAATTGCACTGGGCCCTGAAATCAGGCGTTCAGCTAAATACAGCCAGTTATAAAGTAGAAAATGCCAAAATTCCCGCCAATAACATCATCGGTTTTAATGCAGGTGTTCTCGCTAAAGTATATTTTGATGATAAGGCAGCATTTGTAACCGGCTTGCAATACAATGCCAAAGGGTACACGGTTGTTCCCGTTGTTGGCGATCCCAAAAAAACATATCGTTTAAACTATGTCGATATACCTGTTATGATACAGATAGATGTATCCAAAACACGGGCTGGCGGTTTGTATTTGAAAGCCGGTCCTTCTGTTGGCATTGGTGTTTCCGGTAAGGAGATATATACTGATAAAAACGGCATGGAAGTGCGCAACAAAGCAATATTAAGTGTGACCGGCAATCATTTCGGTCTTTTTGATGCGTCGCTTAATGCGGCACTGGGTTATAATTTTACCAGTAAGTTTTTTGCCGAGGCAGCATACGCGTATGGCATTGGCAATATCGACAATGATCCCGACGGGCCAAATATTAAAACCAGGGTGGCTTCTTTTAGTATTGGTTATTTTTTAAAATAGAAGATTTTATTATAATGCAAAATTGTCCGGCGTAATGCCGGTCACGGTGTAGCTCCGCGATGAGGCGTTGACAGGTATTGAAGACGCCATACGTCTGGCCAGCATGTTATACCCTGAATATCCTAATTAGATCGTCGGGCAATTGTATAAAATAACGGGAGCCGTCCTGGTTGACTGGAAAAATTTCAATACGTCCATTATAATACCAGTAAAAATGGTTGGTGATATTGCCGGGATCAGCTTTATGAAACTGATCAACCAGTGGGTTTAACTTTTCTACCAGTTCCATAATATCGCCTGTTTCTATGGGGTGCACAAAGGCGGTGCCTTTTGAGGGAATGGCAATCAGGCTTCCATAAGAACCGATGGCAAATTCTGTCCTGTTTTTTAAATCAAGCATTGACGCAGCAGAAAAATCGCCACTGAAAAAGATAAACACCGGGAATTTATTGCAATACTGGTATTCTTTCACTTCCACCTCGTCGTCCGGAATATTGGCGATGGCAATTTCAAAAAGTTCTTCGGTAGGCTTACCCCATTCAACAATGTCTTCCCGTCTCAGGTATTTAAACTGGCCCTCAAATTCAAGCACCAGGAAAGTTTTGGTATGGGGAAAATCGGAGCGATGTATAAAATCCGCGGTGCTTCCACCGGAATAAAAATCGTTCGACTTAATTAAAACACGCAGGAATTGTGCTGCATAATCAAAGTCTTTAAGAAAATAATTGTAAGCGGCATGGTTATCCTTCAGTTTGTCGAAATGACTATAGATAATCGTTTTCCAGGCTGATTTTTCCTGCACTGAAAGCACCCTTACCAGGTTGTCGAGATAGCGGTGCTGTTCTTCGCCATTAATTTCTGCAACTATTTCGCCTTCGCCCATACGTTTTATCCGCAGCCCCTTTTCATGATGGTATTCTTTTGCAATACCCAGAATAAAATTATAATCCGATTTGCTGACGAGGCCCTTGTATGCACCGGGCAGATCAATTTTTTTATTCCTTTTGAAAATATCAAATAGTCTCATTGTTGCCGGGATGTCTTTGGAAAGGTTTAAAAACTAAATGTAGGCAGCCTTATCCAAAATTTCAAAAAAAACATCCCGGAACACGTGCTCACCTGCAATTTTTTTAATAACAGCTTGCGCAATGGCGCAAAACGTAGTAGTGCGCTTGTCCGTTATTGTGGCAGATACAGCAGGGGAAAAAACGATTATAGTCCTGTAGTCTTTTTTAAAAGCAACTTTTTTTCCGCTTCAGATTTTGTCAGTCCGGCAGCCGTTTCGTAGGCGGTCCGGGCCCACGTAGTGTTGTTGCCGGCGTAGATATCGCCCATCAGGCTGTGGTACAGGTAGTTTTTTTCCCATTCCTTTTTGAAGGGCGAGGCCTGGATCTCCAACAACGTTTTTTCTGATCCGTATACTTTAAAAATGACTGTGAGACGATTCAGCAATACAACCGGAGATGGAGCAATGTCCACCAGCATATCGTAATAGGCCAGTATATGCTGCCAGTTGGTTTGCCCGAAAGAAGGAGCGATGCAATGTTCATAGGCAATGGCAGCTTCAATATGATAACTGCTTATATCATTGCCAAAAGCAGCTTTGTTCATGTAGTCGTTGCCGGTATTTATCAACGCCGTGTCCCATTTACTACGGTCCTGGTGCGACAATAAAACAATATCACCGTTTATATCAATCCTGCTGTTGATGCGGGCTGCATGAAAGCACATCAGTGCCATGGCTGCAAACACAGCCGGCAGTTGCGTGCGCGGGCTGGCACACAATAGTCCGCACAAATACATGGCCTGTGCTATAAGATCTTTCCTGATTAATTTTTCTGCATGCGTAGAATTATAGCCTTCGTTAAAAAGCAGGTAGATTGTTTTTAATACAGCATCGGTGCCGGTTTCCAGTTGTGCCGCCTGCGGAAAAGCGGGTTTTATTTTCCGGGTCCTGAAAAATTCCCTGGTGCGGTACAGGCGTTTTGAAACGGTATCCTCCGATGTTACAAATGCCCTGGCAATTTCACTGGTTGAAAAACCGCAAAGTGTTTTTAGCATCAGGGTTACCTGTCTTTCTTCCGACAGTTCGGGGTGACAACAGGCATACATCATCCGCAACACATCGTCTTGTATTTCTTCTTCCTGCCAGAGTTTATCAATTGCCACGGTAAGGGTATATTCTGATTGCAGCAAGGTCCTTTCCGGGTCGCTGAAATCTATTAGCTGTGAAAATTTATTTTTTCTCAGTACATCAATCGCCTTGTTTTTTGCTGCGCGAAATAACCAGGCCGAAGGGTTGTCGGGAATGCCTTTCAGCGACCATACACGGATAGCGGTAATAAAAGTGTCCTGTACAGTATCCTCCGACAATTGCAGGTTTTCTGTACCAAAGATTTTTGTCAGCACAGCTACCATCTTTCCTGCTTCATGTCTGAAAAGATGATCGGTTAATTTGGTAATATCAAATGCCTGGCTCAAGAGATGGCTTTACTATTTTAAAATTTCTGTATTTGTTATGCAGGCATAAGAAGCCGTCTAAAAATAATGCTTTTCTGTACCGCCATGATGAAACTTTGCCAAAGCTGCTGTATGAATTTCCGGGCTGTCTGTCTGCGCTTTGGCAAAGTTTGAATCATTTAACGTATTTCGTCAATTTCCCTGATTTCAACAATGCCATTGTCGAAGGCCAGGATAGGACAACCTTTTGATATTTCAACTGCTTCTTCATAATTAACGTCTTTGCAAATGAGGTAACCGCCTACCATTTCCTTGCCTTCCATAAACGGCCCGTCTGTTACTGTTTTAGCGGTCCCTTTTATCGTTTTACCCTCCGGTTTTAATGGTTGTGCGCCGCCAAACTTCCCTTGTTCGGTTAAAGCACCCATCCACTGCATCCATTTTTCCATCTGGGCCTGCCATTTTTCGGGAGATTGACGGGCTTCCGCAACATTACCGCCGCGGAATAAAAAAAGGTAGTCTGCCATCTTTATTTTTTTAAGCCTTACAAATAAAACTAATTTCCAGCATGCAACGCCATGCGGTTGCCTTCTGTGTCTGTAAAAAAAGCCATATAGCCTATTTGTTGACTGATTAAGGTTTTGGGCATTAATATTTTGCCACCCGCCTTCTCAATCCTGTCAATCACGGTTTGTATGGCGGGATTGGCATTCAGGTAAATAACCGCTCCATCCATAGAGGGTTTGTGCATGGGACCTTTTACAAGTGTTCCGGAAACCTTACCTGAATTGGATTGCATGTCAAAGGGGAAAGAAGTCATTTCCATACCCATCATTTCATTGGTTTCCATCTTAATGTCCAATATGGTTTCGTAGAATTTTTTAGCCCTTGCAGTTTCGGTAACAGGGATTTCAAACCAGTTAAGCGCGTTGGTTTTTGCTGACATTTTTTCCATGGTGTTTGTTTTTATTATTTATAAAATAATTGCTTCCTGAAAAGGTTACCTGTTTCAATCTTTGCGCTGACCTGGATACACAAAACCGGTTTTATCTTCTTTTGTTTTTATTTGTTTTATCTCAATGCTGGCAGAGGGCACGAATGCAAATTCAGGGTTGTTTTTTGCAATACTAACCGCCTCTTCGAAAGTATCGGTACGCAGGTGGTAATAACCTACCTGTACCTGCTGGTTAATATCAATGACCGCGGTATTCCAGTCGCCGGCATTTTTAGTAAGCACGATGCCTTCACGATACAATGGTTGTGCAGCAAGCAGCTGACCTGTCTTTAACAACGCATCAATGTATACTTCGCATTGTTGCACAAATGCCAGGTGGGTTTCGGGCGATAATAGTTTTTTTGCATCACCTGCATTCCGGATGAACAGCATGAATTCTTTTTTCATATAAATTGATTTTACCTGTTATCAATCTGCTGTAAGAGTGCGGGCCCCTGCAATGCGTTGCATGAAATGGACTTTACGAACAGATGACGAATGAAACAACAATATTTGGACAAGGGTCCAATTTTTTTTTCAGGGGGTATATATTGAGAGGGTAACAGCGGGTTGCACCGGTAAAATTAGACAAGTCCCGGAAAACTAAAAAGAATAGGGATGAACGGCTGACTTCCTTAGCCATGTATTTTGTCATTTTTGCCGGGGACCAAATGCAATTCGCCAAGCAGCATCCGGAAACGCCGGAATGCAGCTAATTTAATTCCTATATTTTTGCAGCGTCCACGGTTTACCAGTTAATTATACCCATCAAAATTTTGTAAATGAACAATGCACACGTTAGCGTCAGAAACAATATGAAATTTCTAAGTGCACTGGTACTGATCTCTTGTTTTGCCGGCCCGTCGTTATTACAGGCGCAGGGCAATATTCACCGGCAGTCTGCACAATATGAATGGCCTGCAGACCCGCTGGTAAAAGATAAGCTGGAACAATGGCGTGATCAGAAGTTTGGAATGATTATACACTATGGTTTATACGCGGTGCCGGGAATGATAGAGTCCTGGGCGCTTTGTTCAGAGGACTGGATCACCAGGGACAGCACCCTCGATTACGGCGATTTTAAAAAATGGTACTGGGGGTTAAAAAAAGATTTTAACCCGGTTAATTTTAACCCTGAACAATGGGCCACCACGGCAAAGCAGGCAGGTATGCGCTATGTTGTTTTTACCACCAAACACCACGACGGATTTTGTATGTTCGATACCAAACAGACGGATTTCAAAATAACCAACGGGCCTTTTGCCGGCAACCCCAAAGCCAACATTGCCAAATATGTTTTTGATGCCTTCAGAAATCAGGGGTTTATGATTGGTGCTTATTTTTCAAAACCCGACTGGCACACAGAAAATTACTGGTGGCCCATGTATGCTACTCCCGACCGGAATGTAAATTATGATATCAGGAAGTTTCCCTGGCGCTGGGAGAAATTCAAACAGTATACCTATAACCAGATTGAAGAACTGATGACAGGATATGGCAAAATGGATATTCTGTGGCTGGATGGCGGTTGGGTAAGACCGTTAGAGACTGTAAACGAGGAAGTGCGTGCATGGGGTGCTGCCATACCGGCATGGAGCCAGGATATTGATTTGCCCAAAATTGCCGGCATGGCCCGTAAGGCCCAGCCGGGCCTGCTCATTGTAGACAGAACCGTGCATGGCCCCTACGAAAATTACCAGACACCCGAACAAACCATACCCAAAGAAAAGCAGGATCATCCATGGGAGAGCTGCATTACCCTGGGCGATGCATGGGGCTATGCAAACAATGAGCATTTGAAATCAACAGCGACCATCATACATAAACTGATAGAAGTGGTAGCCAAGGGCGGTAGCCTGCTGCTGGGCATCGGACCAAAACCAGACGGTACATTGCAGGAAGAGGAAATAGTGCGGTTAAAAGAAATGGGCGCCTGGCTTTCAGTAAATGGCGCTGCTATCTACAATACAAGAACAACCGGTAAATATGTGGATGGCAATACCTATTTTACGCAATCAAAGGATTCAGCAACCCTTTATGCGCTGGTAAATATTCCGGAAAACACTGCTATTCCGCCGGTAATAGAATGGACTGGAAACGTTCCAAAGAAAGGCAGCAAAATGAAATTATTGCAAACAGGTGCCACCATAAAATGGTCAGCAGAAGGAGACAGGGTAAAAGTAGTGGTTCCCGCTGCTGTGCAAAAACTAAATATCGCTATGCCTGCGCTGGCATTTAGCTTCAGCAGGGGTTAATCAAAAAGCAATCATCATTCAGCAGTCGTCCATCTTATGCAGGCCTTCAATCATCCTGTTGGAATATTTTTGCCAGCCTGCACATTTTCTTTGCTTTTAAAAAACTTCATTAAACATTTTCGCTGGTGTAATGGATGGCTGTTTACGCTTTTGTTGTAATGTGTATGATTTGCCATCTTCATTGTGGCTGTATAACAGGGTGCCTGGCAATAGCCTTTCAATCATTCGCCTGTCTTTAGCACGAGCCTGAACTTTTTAAGAAGTTTTTAAACCAGGGGTTAATTGCATTTTGCGGATGGCTGAGACGAGTGCCGCCCAATTCTTTGGTGTTTATTTATTCCCTATTTTCGCTATTATACTTTCGGATGCTTAACCATTTAATGCCTGTCCTTTTACCTGACCCTGTTTTGTAAATGAATTGATTCATTGCAATTTTGGAATTATCTTAAACTATACACATGAAATACAAATGGAGTATTAATTTCCTCCTGGCAATCGGTTTTTCAGCATCGCTTTTTTCACAGGTAAAAAAAATAGCTCCTCCAAAGCCAGTACTGCCCGTGCCATCTGCTGCGCAACTTGCCTGGCATAAAATGGAAACCAACGCATTTGTACATTTTACTACCAATACTTTTACCGGCCGCGAATGGGGCAACGGAGATGAAAAGGAAACGGTTTTCAATCCTACCGCTGCCGATGCCGGTCAATGGGCGCAAACGCTGAAGGAAACAGGTTTCAAAACAATGATCTTAACCTGTAAGCACCACGACGGGTTTTGTTTGTGGCCCAGCAAATACACAGAACATTCCATTAAAAACAGTCCGTATAAAAATGGCAAGGGAGATATCGTGCGCGAAGCAAGTGATGCCTGCAAAAAGTATGGATTGAAATTCGGCGTTTACCTGTCGCCCTGGGACAGGAACCAGGCCAGCTATGGCACACCTGCGTACATTACTTATTACAGAAACCAGTTAAAGGAATTATTTACACAATACGGACCGGTAGTGGAAATGTGGTTTGATGGCGCCAATGGAGGAAGTGGTTATTATGGAGGTGCTAATGAGACCAGGAAAATTGATGCATCCACTTATTATGACTGGCCTAAAACACTGGCATTGGTAAGAAGCATGCAACCCAATGTTGTGTTCTTCAGCGATGCAGGTCCTGGTGTAAGATGGGTGGGAAATGAAAGCGGGTTGGCCGGCGAAACCAACTGGAATACCATTTCTACTGATACTTTATTTGCCGGTAAACCCAATATAGAAAAATTATTAAACACCGGTTCGCCCGACGGTAATAAATGGATACCGGCAGAAGTGGATGTATCTATACGCCCGGGCTGGTTTTATCATGCCGCCGAAGATGATAAGGTAAAAACACCTGAGCGCCTGTTTGAAATATATCTAACTTCTGTTGGGCGTGGCTCTACTTTATTGCTGAACATTCCGCCCGACCAGCGGGGACAGTTCAATGAAATTGATGTACAGTCGCTCAAAGGTTTCAGGGATTTGCTAAACAAAACATTTGCAGACAACCTGGCCAAAGGAGCTGCGGTTACAGCCAGCAGTTACAGGGGCAAAGCTGCTGCTTATGCGCCATCTAATATTACCGACGGAAAGGAGAATACCTACTGGGCTACCGATGACGGTATTACAGCCGGCAGCGTTGAAATAAATCTTGCCAAACCCGCTATAGTTCAATATATAACCCTGCAGGAATACATACAGCTTGGCCAGCGGGTAAAATCTTTTACGGTAGAAGTTTGGAAAGACAATGGCTGGCAGCAGGTGGCTGCTGCTACTACCATAGGATATAAAAGAATCCTTAAAATAGCACCGGTAACAACCGGTAAGATAAGGGTAAACATTACTGATGCAAAAGCATGCCCGGTAATTGCAAACATTGAAATTTATTAAGCCGATGAATCGTTGTCTGTTTTTTCTTTTTATTTCGCTGCATTGTATACATGTAATGGCCCAAAATGGCAGCGAAACCTTTCGGAACGCACAATTACCGCTGCAGGCAAGAGTGAATGATTTGTTGCAGCGGCTTACCACGGAAGAAAAAATTTCCTTGCTTGGGTATAACAGTACATCCATTGATCGGCTGGGTATACCCGCTTACAACTGGTGGAACGAAGCCCTGCATGGGGTGGCCCGTGCGGGACGGGCAACGGTTTTTCCGCAGGCAATAGGCATGGCAGCTACGTTCAATGATGCATTGTTATTGGAAGAAGCAGGGATTATTTCTACAGAGGCAAGGGCCAAATACAACCTGGCAACAGCGCAGAACAGGCGCCTGCAATACATGGGTTTAACATTCTGGTCGCCCAATATTAATATCTTCCGCGATCCGCGCTGGGGGCGTGGCCAGGAGACTTATGGCGAGGACCCTTTTCTCACCGCCACCATGGGCATTGCCTTTATAAAAGGATTACAGGGTAACGATAACCGTTATCTTAAGACAGCAGCCTGCGCCAAACATTTTGCCGTTCACAGCGGACCGGAAGCAGGCCGCCATACTTTTAATGCCATTGTTGATGAAAAAGATTTGCGCGAAACATACCTATATGCATTCAAAAAACTGGTGGATGCAGGCGTTGAATCGGTGATGTGCGCCTACAATCGGGTAAACGGAGAGCCCTGTTGTACGGGTCAAACGCTGTTGCAATCGGTACTGCGCAATGAATGGAAGTTCAAAGGCCACGTGGTAACAGACTGTGGCGCACTGGATGATGTTTTCATGCGCCATAAAGCAATACCAACCAGCGTGGAAACTGCTGCCGCCGCGATTAAAGCAGGCGTTAACATGGATTGCAGCAGTCTTCTGCAGCGCGATGTAATGAAAGCCATTGATCAGAAATTATTGACAACGCGCGATGTGGACAGCGCACTGGCAGCAATTCTGAGAACGCAGTTCAAACTGGGATTTTACGATGCAACAGCAATCAATCCGTTTAATAATTATGGAGCAGACAGCATTGCTTCAGACTATCATATTGGCCTGGCAAGAAAGGCGGCACAGCAGAGTATGGTGTTGTTAAAAAACGCCCGCCTGCCGGGGCAGGACAACCCTGTTTTACCGCTCAGTAAAAAAAACTATGGGGCCATCATGGTGGTTGGTTCCAATGCAGCTTCGCTGGATGCCCTCATGGGTAATTACCATGGCGTAAGCAGCAAAGCGGTGAATTTTGTTGAAGGTATTACTGCTGCTGTGGATGCAGGCACGCGGGTAGAATATGATTTGGGTTGCGATTATACAGACACTATTCATTTTGGGGGCACCTGGGCTGCCGGAAATGCAGATGTAACCGTGGCTGTGCTGGGGCTTAACGCGGTGTATGAAGGAGAAGAGGGAGATGCGTTTTTAGCAGCAGGCGGTGGCGATAAAAAAAGTTTAAGCCTGCCCGCCAGTCACATTGCTTATTTAAAAGCATTGCGCAAGGGAAACAAAAAGCCAATAATAGCAGTTATTACCGCCGGCAGCGCTGTTGATATTGCAGCCATTGAACCATATGCCGATGCCATTATACTGGCCTGGTACCCTGGCGAGCAGGGCGGCAATGCACTGGCCGATATTCTTTTTGGCAATGTATCGCCGGCGGGCAGGTTGCCGGTTACTTTTTATAATTCAACTGCAGATCTGCCTCCGTATGAAAATTATGCAGCCAAAGGCCATGGTTACCGGTATTACGATGGCAAAGTGCAATATCCCTTTGGCTATGGGCTCAGTTATTCTTCCTTTAAGTATGAATGGAGCAAAATGCCCATTGTTACTGCTGTTAAGGATAGTATTTCGTTTTCAGTAAAAATCAGCAATACCGGCAACTACGATGCCGATGAAGTAGCGCAGGTGTACATCAAATACCCGCCGGCGGAGCGGATGCCTTACAAGGAACTAAAAGCATTTAAACGTGTACATATTTTAAAAGCTGGTTCAGCAACGGTTGAATTTCGCATCCCTGTTGCCGAATTGCAGAAATGGGACCTGCAGAAACACCAGTGGAAACTATACAGCGGCAACTATACAATTGTTGCAGGAGGCAATTCACAGGACGGGCAGCTAACGGCAACCGTGACTATTAAATAAGTGCTATCGGAAACAATGTGTTTTTTCAAAACCTGGCGGCGCGGGTTTTTCTATGGCACAGATGTTCCTATTGGGCAAATACCGGGACAAGCATAAAACCGAAGACGAAAATGAACAAGACCAAACATATATTCTCCCTTCTAATTTTCATACATACGGTTTTTGCCAGATCGTTTGCCAATGTTCATACAGATTCCGTCCCTTCGTTTACACAATATGTAGATCCGTATATTGGCACCGGGTTTCATGGCCATGTTTTTATGGGGGCCAATGTTCCTTTTGGCGCGGTGCAACTGGGGCCTGTTAATTTATCTGAAGGCTGGGACTGGTGTTCCGGTTATCATTATTCAGATTCTACCATTATCGGGTTTTCGCATACCCATCTCAGTGGCACAGGCATAGGCGACCTGGGCGATATCCTGCTGATGCCCGCTACCGGCGATATTATTACCAATAAGGGGTCGGTAAAAAACCTGGCGGCGGGCAACACCTCACTGTTCTCTCACCAGGAAGAAACCGCCCGGCCCGGTTATTATAGCGTACAGCTGAAGCGTTACAATATAAAAGCGGAATTGACGGCCTCGGCAAGAGTGGGTTTTCACCGGTATACTTTTCCGGCGTCTGCATCGGCGCATATTGTTATCGACCTGGTGCAGGGTATAGGATGGGACAAGCCAATGAATACCTATATCAGGGTAATGAATGATTCAACGATTGCAGGCTATCGTTTCTCAAAAGGCTGGGCTGCCGATCAGCGTATTTATTTTACGGCTGTTTTTTCAAAGCCATTTAAAAAGCTGACACTCTTTGAAAACAGAACACCAGAAGCAGGCATTGTATTAATGGGCGACAGCGTAAAAGGCATTGCGCAGTTTTCTACAGCAGCGGGAGAAATGATACAGGTAAAAGTGGGTATATCTCCCGTAAGTATGGACAATGCCCTGCAAAATATTATTGCTGAAATTCCGGGATGGGATTTTGATGAAGTAAAGGCTGTGGCAAATACCGCCTGGAACAAAGAACTGGGTAAGATTGCCATTGAAACCGGCAGCCCGGAAAAGAAGCGGATTTTCTATACTGCCATGTACCACACCATGATAGCGCCTTCTGTTTTCAACGACTATAATGGCGATTATTATGGCACAGACAAGCAGGTGCATATTCATGCGCCGTTTACCAATCTTACTACTTTCTCTTTGTGGGATATCTATCGCGCCGCAGCCCCGTTGTATACCGTAGTTCATGAAGAAAAAGTAAGCGATGAAATAAATTCAATGCTGGCCGTTTACCAGCAGCAGGGTCGTTTGCCTGTGTGGCACCTGATGGGCAATGAAACCAATACCATGCCCGGCAACAGTGCCATACAGATAATAGCAGATGCTTATCTTAAGGGTATTAAAGGCTTTGATACCAGCCTTGCCTATGAAGCGGTAAAACAAACGGCCATGCTTGATCTGCGCGGACTAAACTATGTAAAAAAATATGGATTCATACCTGCAGACAGTATGGTAGAATCGGTAGCTATGGGGCTTGAATATGCCATTGGTGATGCCTGTATAGCACAAATGGCAAAACGCATGGGCCGCCAGGGCGACTATGAATATTTCAGCCGGCGGGGCAACTATTACAAAAATTATTACGATAGCGCAGCGGGTTTCGTACGGGGAAGGACAAGTGAAAATGCATGGCGTACCCCGTTCAGCCCTTTTGTGTCCCGGCACATGAAAGATGATTTCAGTGAAGGCAATGCCTGGCAATATACCTGGCTGGTGCCGCAGGATGTGGAGGGTTTGATACAACAACTGGGAGGCGAGAAAAAATTTGTTGCCAAACTGGATTCCCTGTTTACCCAAAAAGGAGAAATGGGAAAAGAAGCTTCGGCAGATATTACCGGTTTAATAGGACAGTATGCACACGGCAATGAGCCGGGCCACCATATTACTTACCTGTATATGTTTGCCGGTCAGCCATGGAAAACGGCTGATAAGGTGCGGTACATTACAGACAGCCTTTATTCTGATAAGCCGGATGGCATTTGTGGTAATGAAGATGTTGGACAAATGTCGGCCTGGTATATCTGGAGCGTACTGGGATTTTACCCGGTACATCCCGCCAATGGTCTGTATGTCTTTGGAAGCCCGGCCGTTAACGATGCGGTGATTGGGTTACCGGGAAACAAATCGTTTCATTTATCTGTAAAAAATAATTCAGCCGTCAATAAATATATACAACGCATAACGCTGAATGGCCAACCGTATACAAAATCGTTTATCCTGCACCGCGATATTATGAACGGGGGAACACTGGTTATTGAAATGGGCCCCAAACCTTCCGCCAAATGGGGTGTAAGCCAGGCAGACAGGCCCTGGTCGGTAACCAAATAGCGGCCGTAGGGTTATTAACCAGGGCATATTTGCCGCCACTTTATTCCAAAGTCAGCCATCTTCAGCTAAAAACTTGCCTGTTTTTGGCAGCAGCCACCTCAGGTTTTTGCCGGAAATTCCCATTTTTTTTGTTCAAGCCTAAACTTTTTTTTCCAGACCTGATTGTTTATTATCAAGTAGTTGTACGCGGACTAAATAAAAAAATGTCTCCAAAGCATTAAATTGTGGTTAAGATTATTTTATAATTATGTTAAAGTTTATTAAGTTCGTCAAACTTTATAAATGGGCAATCGGTTTTCCACAAAAATTGAACCTTGAAATATGCTGACGGGGAGTCTTTTAAAACAACAAATCCTAAGTACACTCTATTTTGAAAAAACTTTGTCGATCGTTGAACTCAGTAATTTATTGGGCAAAAGCATTCCGCACGTAACAAAGGTTTTAATGGAGTTGGTAGAATCGGGGTATGTCACGGATGCCGGGTTGGCACCATCAAGTGGTGGAAGAAGGGCGCAGGTATATTCTTTAAAGGCAGATGCCCTGTATGTGGTGGCGGTGGCGATGGATCAGTTGTATACAAAAATTGTGATTACGGATGTGCTTAACAACCCCGTGATGCCGGTCGAAACACATGAGTTAAAGTTGTTAAACAATTCAACGGCGCACGAAGAACTTTCACGTATTATCAACAACGTTATTGAACGGTCGGGAATCAGTAAAAGGAATATTGCAGGGGTGGGTATCGGGATGCCTGGATTTACCAATACAAAGCTGGGCATTAATTATTCTTACCTGCTGCCCCCAAATGGCGAGAGTATTTATAAGTACCTGGAAAGAGAGCTGGAACTGCATGTTTACCTGGATAACGATTCAAGTCTTGTGGCACTGTCGGAATTAAAATTTGGGCTGGCAAAAAACAAGGAAGAAGTAATGGTAATTAATATAGGCTGGGGAATTGGCCTGGGTATGATTGTAAATGGCGTGCTGTTTCGTGGTTTTACAGGGTATGCCGGTGAATTGAGTCATATACCCATTTCTGAAAGCGATACGTTGTGCGACTGCGGAAAAAGGGGTTGCCTGGAAACAGAAGCCAGTTTAAGGGTAATAACAGAAAAAGCAATGAAGGGCATTAAGGAGGGTAGTATTTCCGGCTTAAAGTATGATGAGCGCCCCGAGCAAATGAGTGAATCTATTTTTATTGCCGCCAATAAGGGCGACCAATACGCTATAGAGCTGATATCTGATATGGGCTATAAAATCGGTAAAGCAATCGCCATTTTAATACATATAGTAAACCCGGAACTGATTGTATTAAGTGGCAGGGGGGCTGAAGTGGGAAAGATTTTGCTGGCGCCCATACAACAGGCATTGAATAAATATTGTATTCCGCGCCTGTCAGAATTTACCGGCGTGAAGGTCTCCACAGTGGGACGCAAAGCAGAGCTGATTGGAGCCGCTGCATTGGTAATGGAAAATATGGCCAGGCCTGTTTCGGCAAAAACAGACAAGGCAAAGACAGAGATTGGCTAAACCTTATTCTAAATAGCTTACCGTCGCTGTAATCGCCTGCTACATAGGTAGCCAAATAAAAAGAACCGTGTTTTTTTGAAATCTTGAGACTACTAAAGTGAATTGGGATAGTGGAGCTTTATATGGAATTGATATGCATTTAACCATAAATGCAATAACTGCTGGCATATTTTTTCATCATAAAAACCAACTGCGCAATGAGAACTTTAAGACTATTAACGTTGTTGCTGCTACTCAGTTCAGTAGCGATGGCACAAACACGGCTGATATCCGGAACTATCAAAGATTCTAAGACAGGAAATCCGTTGCCTTCTGTTACTGTGAAAGTAAAAGGCAAAAACATCTCCACTACTACCAATGGAGATGGTGGTTTCTCTTTAAATGTGCCTTCCGGCGATGTGAGCCTGGAAGTTTCTTCGGTAGGCTATGCACCAAAAACAATTACTGCAGGCGCCGGTTCAGGAAACATTTCCATCGCACTGGAAGTATCCTCTGCAGATCTCGGAGAGGTAGTTGTTACTGCTTTGGGTGTTAGAAGGGAAAAGAAAGCTTTAACGTATGCCTCCCAGCAGATAGGGGGGGACGAACTGAGAAAAGCAGCCAACACCAATTTTGTGGATGCCCTCAGCGGCAAGGCAGCAGGTCTTGATATTAAAATCAGCAACTCCGGTGCGGGTGGTTCTACCAAAGCGGTACTAAGGGGCAACAAATCTTTGCTTGGACTCAGCGAAGCCCTGTATGTTATCGATGGAATTCCAATGGTAAACAATAAAACGTCACAACCCGGTTCTTATGGTGGAACTGACGGTGGAGACGGCCTTTCATCCATCAATCCTGCCGACATTGAAAGCATTAACATTCTAAGAGGTGCCAACGCTGCTATTCTTTACGGTAGCCAGGGTGCAAACGGTGTAATATTAATTACTACCAAAAAAGGCAAGGCGGGCAAAGTGTCAGTAGACTTCAATAACAGTTCTATTTTCGATAAAGTATCGGGACTTCCTGATTTTCAATATCGTTATGGTACAGTGGGAGGGGACTACAGCTGGACACCAACCGGACAAACTGTTGTTAAAGGCAATTATCAGAATAATTATATCAAAAACTTCTTCAGAACAGGTTCTACTATTACCAATTCAGTATCCGTTCACGGGGGTACTGACAAAACAACCGTTTACTTTTCTTATGCAAACACAGCAGCTTCAGGCATCGTTCCAACAAATACCTATCGTAAAAACAACTTTTCATTCAATCAGAGCACAAAATTGTTAAATGACAAGCTTACGATAAGTTCCAGTGTTATCCTCGCCGGCGAAATTTCTAAGAACCGCCCGGGTGCTGGGTACTATAATAACCCGCTGACCGGCTTGTATTTGTTTGCAAGGGACAGAAACTTCGGTACGTACAAGAATAATTACCAGGTATTCGACAGTTCCCGGAACTTGTATAAAATGAACTGGTATTCTACAGAAGAAAAACAAAACAACCCTTACTGGGAAATCAACAATGATCCCAAACTGGAAACATCCAAAAGGGCAATCGCCAACCTGAAACTTGCTTACGAACTTGCAAAAAACCTCAGGTTGGAAGTAAGGGGCAATATTGATTACAACAATATCGTAAGAGATTTTCGCTACGCCGCGGCCGGAAACTCCGTAAGCGTTAGCCCGAATGGTACGTGGAATTATACAAAGTACACAGATCAGGCATTGTATACAGACGCCATACTGACGTATAACAAAACATTCGGAGATTTCAGTTTAAACGCTTTGGCAGGGGCCAGCTATCAAAAGAATACATTTAATGATGGTATGAATGTGAATAACGGTACAGTATCGTTACAGTATCCCAACTTTTTCACTTTTGCCAACATGCCTTATAATATAATTTTCTACAAAACCGGAAGTACTACCATAAAACAGGGTGCTTTCGCAAATGCCACTATTGGATACAAAGAAATGCTGTTCCTGGATGTGGCTGCACGTAACGACTGGGCTTCTACACTGGCGCTTACAGGCAATCAGTCTTACCTGTACCCATCTGTTGGAGCTTCAGCAATTATCAGCCAGATGGTTCAATTGCCAAAAGCCATTTCATTTCTTAAAGTGAGGGCATCATTGTCTCAAACAGCCAATGAAGTGCCTTTCAATGTGGTAAATCCATTGAATAGCATCGGTGGTGCAGGTGGCCCTGACGGAATCGGCGGCATCAACAGAAATACCCAGGTGCCTTTCACCAACTTAAAACCAGAAAAAATAAAGAGCAACGAGTATGGTGCTGAAATCAGGTTTTTAGATGGAAAACTTGGACTGGAATTTACTTATTATAAGGATATCAGTACTAATCAATTCCTTACCCTGGCAGCGCCTTCTGGCTCAGGATATACAACTTACTACGTAAATGCCGGAAAGATCGACAACCATGGATTTGAATTTACTGTAACGGCCGATCCTTACCGCTCTAAGAATTTCAGCTGGAGAACTGCATTCAATGGCTCTCAGAACAAAAATAAAATTGTAGAATTAATTGCATCCAATCCAAGCTACCAGGTAGGCGGTGATGATGAGGGTTTTGCATCTATTATCAAAGCTGGGGGTTCCTTTAACGACGTTTATATTTATCAGTTTAACAAGGATAAGAATGGTGCGATTATCCTTGACGCAAGCGGTGTCCCAACCAAAGCAGCTACCCAAACCAAAGTAGGGAATGTTAATCCTGATTTCCTGCTGGGATGGAATAACAATTTTACTTACAATAATTTCTTTGCAAGTTTTCTCATCAACGCGAAATTCGGTGGTGTTGCATTCTCTAAAACCGAGGCATTCCTGGATTCTTATGGGGTAAGTGAAAGAACAGCAGCGGCAAGGGATAAAGGCAGCGTGGCTATCAATGCCGTTAGTTCTACCGGAACAGCTGTTACATCTATTGATCCATACACTTATTATTCAGCCGTTGGTGACAGAAATAAAATTATGGAACCATATATATTCAAAAGGACGAATATAAGGTTGGGGCAACTGGTTTTGGGTTATACTTTCAAGTCTAAGAGTGCAAACCCAATTTTCAAAGACGCTTCTGTTTCTTTGATAGGAAGGAATTTATTCTTCTTCTACAAAAAAGCCCCTTACGATCCTGAACAGGCCATGAGCACAAGCAACTCTATGCAGTCCAATGATGTATTTAGTTTGCCTTCAACAAGATCGTTTGGATTTAACGTGAAGTTTACTTTTTAAACTATTAAATACTTTTAACATGAAGCAAGTAATTGTTGCACTAATATGTATGATTACGTTCGGCTCGTGCACAAAGAATTTTGTGGATACGAACCAGGACCCCAATCAAATTTCAGATGAGCTGCTCAAGCAGGATTTCAACCTGGTAGGTTCTCCTTTTTCGGGTATGATATTTAATCTGAACGGTCATCAGATTGAAGAAGATTTATGCTATGATTCCTGGATGGGATATATGAGTACGCCTACCGATTTTGTGGGTAATGTCAATAACACTACCTATTATATGCGCTGGAACGTGTATTGGGACCGCGTGTATGGTAGTGTAATGTCACCGGCAAAACAGGTTATTCAATTGGCCAAGGACAATAACCTGCCTCTTTTTGCCACCTGGGCCAAGTTGGTACGTATTCTGGCTACATCTAAACTAACGGCTATTCATGGTCCTATCATTTATTCTAATTATGGTAGTACAGCCAGCTCCATCCTTTATGACAAGGAATCTGATTTATACGCGCTTTATTTTAAACAACTGGATTCTATCCAGACAGATTTTGGCGCAAACAAAGCATATACCGGTTTTACAAAATTTGATCCCACTGCTTACAAAGGAAGTATTCCGCAATGGATGAAAGTAGTGAATTCCTTACGGTTGAGACTGGCAATGCGTTTATCAAAAGTTGACCCCACCACTGCTAAAACACAGGGCGAAAAAGCACTGGCTGATCCAGCCGGTTTAATTACAACCAACGCAGATAATTTTATCAATTCCTTAAATGGAAATATTATGCCGGTTGCACAGATTTGTTATCAGTGGGATGATACACGTATGGGCGCCGTAATGGAATCATTTATGGTTGGATTGAACGATGGCAGAATTTCGAAATACTTTGCCCCCCTGGGTGATGCAAGTTTGGCTGCTGATCATCCTGCAACGCCTTATAAGGGCATCCGTAACGGAGCTTACATTAAGGCAAAAGCCGACCATGTTCCTTTTTCAAAGGTTGCTGACAATTTTAACAGTGTTACAACCCGCAGGGATTTTACTGCAGCGGAAGTAGCATTTCTTAAGGCCGAAGCGGCATTGAGAGGTTGGGCAGGTGCCGGTGACGCAAAAACTAATTATGAAACCGGCGTAAGATTATCTTTCGCTGATTGGGGTGGCAGTGGTGTAGATGCTTACCTGGCAGATGCCACCAGCAAACCACTCAGCTATACAGACCCTGTTGATCCCCGCAACAATTTTACCGCAGCGTCTACCATTACTGTCGCATGGAATGCCGCGGATAATAATGAGTTAAAACTGGAGAAAATTCTTACACAGAAATATCTTGCAGCGTTTACCCAGACGCTGGAAGCCTGGGTAGATTTCAGAAGAACAGGCTACCCTAAAATTCCACACGTAGCCAAAAATGACAGCAATGGAGATTGGGGTGTTATACCTGCAGATCAGTGGATCAAACGAATGCCTTTTGTGAATGGTGAAAGAACAGGTAATACAGCCGCTGTTGCTGATGCCGTTACAAAAATGGGCACGGGTGCAAAAGATGATATTGCAACACGTCTTTGGTGGGATACCGGTGTTGTTTCAAACTTCTAGTATGCCCTAGTCAAATAGGTTTAATAATTGTTCGGGGTGGCAAAAAGCCACCCCGAACTTGTTTTTATACAGGTGTGCAACCAGGTGTGCAACCGCCAACAACCGCATCATATCACTTATTTTAGCTTTATCCATTCATAAAAAACGCGACTGTTTTCATCTGTCGTATCTGGCGGAATATTGTTTAGCGCTGTTGTATTGCCATTTGCCCATTCCGTTAATGCGCTGTTAGTTGTAAACCCGGCTGATTTATTATGTCTGATTTCTTCCAGTGCATTTCTTGCTTTTGCTTTGTTTCCCGATTTCGTAAAGCATTGGTACAAAAGAAAATTTTCCAGCCGCTCATCAATGTCTTCGTCATAGGGTTTGCCAACGCCCAGTCTTTCGGGCCACTGACGGGCAAGCGTAATTTCAGCAATTGCCCTTTTGTAATTTTTATTTTTCATGGCGTCTACGCAAAGCATCAGGTGCGCTTCCTTGTATAAACGTCGGCCATCAGTGGCGCCTTCGTAGGGTATTACAACAATCTTATCAAGAATAACGGCAGCATCGCTGTATTTTTTATTAAGCAGCATTGTTTTTGCCAGCAGCATACCCATTATATAATGTGAGGGGTTTTTCCGGTAGTATTTTTCTGCCAGCGCCATCGCTTCCGTATACTTTTTTTCTTGGTTATACAATTCGGTAAGTTGTTTACAAAACCGCCACTGTTGCCCATCCAGTTCAATAGCTTTTTGAAGATCCTTTTCGGCATTTATACTGTCCGTTGCATTTAATCTTGCCCTTGCGGCATAAAAGTTGGCATCGTCCGGCTGCTGGCCACAATCGCTCATTAGTTTTAATCCGGTGACCCTGTCGCCGCAGGCCGCTTCTATAAGGCCCAGTGTATAAGCCGGCTGCCATTCATGTGTTTTATTAAAAAACCATTGCAGGGGAATGGCCGATTCCTGCCTGAAGGGAAATGCTGTGGCTGTTTTTGTTGTTTTTGCTTTTTCGTAGAAGACATTTTCAACTGGTGTATTCTTATTGAGGTAAGCCAGCCAGTAATAAATTTCCGCTGAAACAGGAGAAGACTGCAATACTTCAATACATTCCTTTTTCAGGCAAATGCTGTAATACCATAGCGCCAGTTCAAGATGGGTTTGATCCGGCATCTCGTTTTGCAGAGAACCAGCTAAGCGTTTTTTTGTTTCATCAGTTTTATCCCATAACCAGGTTTCAAATTTTACAAAAAAACTGAGCGGATCATATTGTGCAATTCGTTGCAGCATGTTTACAGCAGCCGCTTTATTATTTTGTAAACGGTAAGCTACGGCCAGCAATTGCAACGCGTCTGTATTTTGCTGATTGTAAACAAGCGCTTTTTCAGCATAATGTATAGCTTGTTCATTGGCGGTATCGGTACAGGAAAAATATATTTTGGCCAGTTCTGTAAATGCCGGCGCCCTGTATTCTTCAGATTGGGTGGCTATATCAAATCCATCAATGGCATCAGTTCTATTATTCAATTTTTTATTGATCAGGCCGTAATAATAATTGGCAGCCGGTTCATAGGTATTTATGCTCAGCGCCTTTTTAGCATAGGCAAGCGCTTCTTCATACTTCATTTTCCGGTACATCAGCATACTCATGTCGGCCAGTGCCGGTATATAACCACTTTCTTTTTCAAGACAGGCTTTTAATTTTTCTTCTGCCAAAGCATACCTGCGGAAGTAAATAGAATTCTTAGCCTGCTGGTATAGCCCATACATTGAATTTTGATCAAAGTCCGCTGCAATGGTAAACGGCCGGCCTATGTTGCCGGTAGTATCCCCTTCTTTCCACAACAGTTTACCGTCGCCCAATTCTACCTGTATCGGTTTAGTAATGTCTGTAAACTTTATTGAATCCGCAAACACTGCAAGTGGAACAAGTGAAACAAGTTTGCTATAAATTATTGTTCCCTGCTGCCTTACCGTTAGTGTTTCTTTTACAGATTGTACGGGCGACAGGTATATTTTTAACCAGCCATTGTCGCGGATAACATTCAATGCGGCCATTTGGTTGGCAAATACGTATCCTTTTGTATTCATTACAGGATACCAATATTCTGTCCATGTGTCGGTAGCGTAAGGGGCAAACCCGCGATGTTTAAATGGCGTGAGGGCGCTTCCTTCAGCCGATTGATTGAATAAGCGCCCGCTCTGTATTTCTGTATACTGTCCATCTTTATCGGTCAGCAAGTTTTCCCAAATCATGCCCTGTCTTGATAAACCCCATATCCATAATTTTTTTCCCGGTTTGTCATCATGTGCAGAATAGCGGACCATGCCGTAATCATCATCGTGCCAGTAACCGCCAAAAAAATTACTGTACTTGCCAAAAACATGGTAAGATTTATAACCGCCGAAATCATTATTGGAATACCAGTCAATTTTTTTGCCGTTTTTGCTATTGACGGGCCATTCGCCCACTTCACCTTCATGGCCAATAAAGCGGGTACCGGGATAGATATATTCCAGGTTGCCCGAAACTTTAATGCCCGCATTCATCCAATGATAATAGGGTTGTTCAATACCCGAAGCATTGAACCAGTATGAACTGGTGGTGAAATAGGCTTTGTCAGCGGGTAAATTAATTTCAATCCTCCAGGACGTCCTGGTTAACAGATCCAGGGCGCCCACCACGCAACTTACACTGCCGTCTGGCTTTTTAGCGGTGGTATAATCTACCGGCGTAGCGCAATTAGGTGTGTGGCCGATCGTGCCAAAATTTGATTCAATGCCGCCACTGGTCCACGGCCCGCGCATGGCCACATCCCTGAATTTTACTACATGATTATAGTAGAGAAATTCTTTGCCGGATTTTTTTTCCACGGCGGCCCAAACCTTTCCGCCAATTTCAGGAATCACCATTACTTTAATAAATTCATTTTCAAGTTCCACTACTTTCCATTCTTTCTGAACCGGGGTGTTGGTATATCCGTCAAAATGATTGTAAGGATAGATGGGCGCCGCCGGGTCGGGTACAGGATCGGGATCGCTGAAGGGATAAGTGGTAAATGTTTTCTTATATTCTGAAAGGCGCGATGATGGTTGTGAATACCCTGCTGTTGACAGCAGCAGGAAAAGGAGAGTGGCAATTTGCTTCATGGCGTTGTTATGGCAACAAATAAAAATAGATCTTTTGCAGGATAAGAGCCTTACAAATGTAAGAATGCTATATTTATTTTACTTAGTTTTATTTGCAAATCGGTACGTCCGCCAAACACAATTAAAAATCATGAAACAACTGACTGCAGCACTGTTATTTTTGTTTTTATCTGTCCATCTTATTTCTCAAACCTACACACCCAGCCCCGAAAATATTAAAAGCCGCCAATGGTTTAATGATGCCCGTTTTGGACTGTTTATACATTGGGGGCCATTTAGCATACCCGGTTCGGGCGAGTGGGTAATGAATGAACGCGGCATTACAGTAAAAAACTACACCCGTTTGATGGACTTTTTCAACCCTATTGAATTTAATGCTGAACAATGGGTGGGCATGGCAAAAAATGCGGGCATGAAATACATCACTTTAATTACCCGCCACCACGACGGCTTTAGTATGTGGAATACTAAATACAGCGATTTCAATATCATGAACACGCCCTACAAAAAAGATATTGTAAAAATGATGGCCGATGAATGCCATCGCCAGGGTATCAAACTGTATCTATATTATTCATTGCTCGACTGGCGCCGCGAAGACTACCCGCATGAAACCGGCCGCACGGGACAAAAATCGGGCAGAACAGGCCACGGCGACTATGCCAGTTACCTGCAGTTTATGAAAAATCAGTTAACTGAATTATTAACCAATTACGGAGAAATTGGTGGTATCTGGTTCGATGGCCACTGGGATCAAACCGAGCCCGAAGGCGCGAAAGACCGCTCATCCAGAATTAACTGGCACTATGATGAAATATATGGGTTGATTCACAAACTGCAGCCCCAATGCATGATTGGTAATAACCACCACCTTACGCCTTTTGCCGGCGAAGACTTCCAGATGTTTGAAAGGGATTTGCCGGGTGAGAATAAATCAGGCCTGAGTTTCCAGGAAGCATCCAGGCTGCCCCTGGAAACCTGCGAGACCATGAACGGTTCATGGGGATTTAACATTACCGATACCAACTACAAGTCTGCGAAAAAAGTAATTCATTACCTGGTAAATGCAGCCGGCCGCAATGCTAACCTGTTGCTGAATGTAGGCCCCATGCCTAACGGTAAAATACAACCTGAATTTACCGATACCCTGCAGGCAACCGGCCGGTGGCTGCGGCAATATGGCGAAACCATCTATGGCACTACGGGCAACCTGGTAACGCCGCAAAAATGGGGTGTAGTCACCGCCAGAAATAAAACCTGGTATGCGCATGTTATTAATCACCCGGAAGGCTCCTCTGTATTTATTCCGCTTACAAAAGAAAAACTGCTGACCGCTTCTGTCTTTCCGGGCAAAGAAAAAATGAAATTTAAACAACAGGCAGATGGTGTATTTATATTTTTAGATGGGGTAGATATGGATGATACAGATACGATTATTCAGCTTGATTTTAAATGATAGTACAAAGATTTATAGTACTTAGTATTCAGACCCAATACCGCAGGTCTGCACGGTTGGCGTCTTATCGACGGAATACGTCGGTCTCTCGCTGACGGAATACGACAGATCTCCGCGGTCGGTGTGTCACCGGTCGCAAACAGGCAGCGAATTATTTTTTCAGCACTTAATACAACGATATGCTATTGCAATTAAGAAACAGTTTTAGTAAAATATTTTTTTCACTCATTGTATTGATACTAAGTTGCCGTGCAGTTACCGGTCAACAGGTCTCCATACCTGTTGAATCGCGCAACAGCGCTATTTTGCTGCAAACAGATAAAGACAACCGGCTGAGAATGGTTTACAGCGGCGGTGTTCTTTCCGATAAAAATGAATACAATACCATAGCAGATCAGTATAATTTAAAAGATGAAAATGCCGCTGGCGTATACAACAATGCCTACAGCACTGCCGGCACTTACAGTCTTATCGAGCCGGCCATGCAGGTAACGCATGCAGATGGTAACCTGTCTCTTGATCTGAAATATATAAGCCATGATGTAAAAAATATAGATGCCAATACCGTGCTAACAAGTGTTGTTTTGCGCGATGGTGTTTATCCTTTTACAGTAACCCTCTTTTATAAGGTATGGAAAAATGAGAATGTTACCGAACAGTGGGCAGAAATAATGCACACTGAAAAGCAACCGGTTGTATTGCAAAAATTTGCATCGGCCAATTTGTATTTTGCCAAAAAAGGTTTTTACCTGACTACATTCCAGGGACAATATGCCAGCGAAATGCAGCCTGCCGAGACGCACCTGGAACCAGGTATGCACAGCGTGGAGTCGAAACTGGGCACACGCGCCATGCTGGTACAAAACCCCAATTTTATACTGAGCTTTGGAAAGCCTGCTTCTGAAACAGAAGGTGATGTAATGCTGGGACAACTGGCCTGGAGCGGCAATTTTAAAGAGGAGTTTGAAGTGGATTCTTACCACCATCTCCGGTTGATAGCCGGCATTAATCCCTTTGCTTCTGCGTATACGCTGTCACCGGGTAAAGTATTTAAAACACCCTCTTTGATTTATACCTTTTCAAATCATGGCAAAGGAGAAGCCAGCCGTAACCTGCACGATTGGGCGCGCAAATACCGGTTGCTGGATGGGATGGGAGAAAGACTGACTTTATTAAATAACTGGGAAGCCACTTATTTTGATTTTGATGAAAATAAAATTTCCGGCTTGTTTAAAGGTGCTGCAAAACTGGGTACGGATATGTTCCTGCTGGATGATGGCTGGTTTGGAAATAAATATCCAAGGAACGATGATCATGCAGGCCTGGGCGACTGGCAGGAAAATGTCAAAAAATTGCCTCACGGCCTTGGTTACCTGGTAAAAGAAGCACAAAAAGAGAATATCAAATTCGGGATATGGATAGAACCGGAAATGGTAAACCCTAAAAGTGAATTGTATGAGAAACACCCCGACTGGGTAATAAAACAACCGGAACGGCCAGAAATATATTTCAGGAACCAACTGGTACTGGATGTAAGCAATCCGCAGGTACAGCAATTTATATTCAATATTGTTGACAGTCTTTTTATTAAAAACCCCGGTTTGGCATTTATAAAATGGGATTGTAATTCGCCCGTATTTAATTCTTATTCTGCTTACCTGCAAAAACAAAAATTGCCCCAGTCTCATTTGCCTGTAGAATATGTGAGGGGGCTGTACAGTGTGCTTGAAAAAATCAGGGCTAAATATCCAACCATACCCATGATGCTTTGTTCGGGCGGCGGCGGCAGGGGCGATTATGAGTTGCTGAAATATTTTACTGAGTTCTGGCCCAGCGATGATACAGAACCGGTTGAAAGAATTTACATGCAGTGGGATTATTCTTATTTTTTTCCTTCAATTGCCACCGATAATCATGTAACGGATTGGGGAAAACAGCCTGTCAAATTCAGGGTAGACGTAGCCAGTATGGGAAAACTGGGGTTTGATATAGTAGTAGATAAATTAAGTGAAAAGGATCTGGCTTTTTGCCAGCAGGCGGTGAAGAATTATAATTCGTTTAAGCATACCGTCTGGCGGGGCGACTTGTACAGGCTGCTGAACCCGCATGAAAACCGCCTGGCGTCGTTGATGTACGTAAGCAAAGATCAAAACAATGCTATCATGTTTAACCTGATGGTGAATAACAGGGTGGCCATAACGGCAACGGCATTGCCGGTACAACTGGCAGGTCTTGACCCGGCAAAAAAATACCGTGTAAGGGAACTCAATCTATATCCCGGAACCAGTTCACCACTGGATGAAAACAAAGTTTATTCAGGTGATTTTTTAATGAAAGTGGGTATTAATCCACAGTTAAATAGCAGGCGCCAGAGTGTGGTATTGGAAATAAACGAGGCAAAATAAAATGCCTGCGGCTGTTATTATTGTTAGTTATTGTTTTGAAATATATGGCGACTAATTTGGCTAAAGCCGGTAACGCTTTATTTTGTGTAACCCAGGGCTTAATTCTTGGGTTAATTGGACGGGCAGGTAAGAAATGGGCTTTAGTCCAATGATCTTTCTGGTGTTTTCGGCAGCCATAAACAGCATTTTGTGTTCCTCTTTCGCGTATATTAATCTTTTCTGCTTTGTATATTAATAACTTATTTTTGCCGGATTAAAAGCGAGCAGATATGGCTGAAAAAATAGTTGAATTGCGCCATGCAAATATCTACCAGGGCACTAACCTGGTATTGCAGGAGGTAAATATTAGCATAGAAAAAGGCGAATTTGTTTACTTGGTGGGGAAAACCGGTACGGGCAAATCGAGTTTATTGAAAACACTCTATGGCGACCTTGCATTAACCCAGGGAGAGGGCACGGTTGCCGGCTTTAACCTAAAGGAAATGGACTGGAAAAAAGTTCCTTTCCTGCGAAGAAACCTGGGCGTAGTTTTCCAGGATTTTCAACTGCTGACAGATCGCAATGTAAACAACAACCTGAAATTTGTCTTAAAAGCCACCGGCTGGAAAGACGAAAAATTAATGGATGAAAAAATTGCCGACGTACTGGATAAAGTGGGCCTTAAATCAAAAGGTTTTAAAATGCCCTTTGAAATGAGCGGGGGCGAGCAGCAGCGTGTAGATATTGCACGGGCCTTATTAAACTCACCCAAACTGATTCTTGCAGACGAACCTACAGGTAATCTTGATCCTGAAACCTCTGATGAAATCATGCAGTTACTTTTCCAGATTGGGAAAGATTATGGAACCACCATTATCATGGCTACCCACGATTATATTGTAATTAATAAATTCCCGGCCAGGATGATAAAAACAGAAAAAGGAAAGGTGCAGGACAATGCTACCATATCAATGCTATAATTTTCTTTGCATTCAGATTATTATTATAAATGCTGCACAAAATTTTTTGTCGCAGCATTTTTTCTTCGGGGGCAAAAGGCAGGTGATATAGCTGAATAACTATTTGTTTAATGGCTTCTGCGGTTGTTCCAATATGACAGGCGGCTTCAAGACCGGTATCTTCAACGGCCGCATCATTTACCACGCAATGCCTGCCGTTGAACAATGCGTTAAGCAGTTTCAGTTTAATTCCGGTTTCATTAAAAGAGGGCAGTACGTTTATCTGGGCCTTTGAAATCAAATCGCGCATTTCGTCTTCTGCGGGATTGGCCAGCAGGCAAACGTTTTCCTGCTGATCAACCAGTTTTTGCAGCCTTGCGGAAGGGTTCTTGCCGGCAATTATGAAAGGTACTTTCAGGTCGGCAAACACTTTTTCAACCAGCCATATAGCTGCTTTTTCATTTTCCTCAACTGAAAGATTGCCATGGTACACACAATAAGTTCCCATTCCTTCCAGGCATTTTATTTCATTCCATGGAACAAATACAGGTACCTGGGAAACATTATCTGCATGGAATTTTTCCCGGTAAATACGTGCGTCTTTTTGTGAAACTGTAATAACCGGAAACCTGCCCGCCAACCACTTTTCGTATTTCTTAAGCAACCTGCTTTCATTGTAATAATATAATTTTTTAAACAAAGAACCCGAATGCAGGTATAACTGGTAGTAGTAAGCGAACTCAATATTGTGCAGCCTGATAATAATTTTCCGGCCCTGAAATTTTTCGTTGTTGGTAAGGTAGCTGCAATGAATGCCCTCCAGTAATATAGGGTAATTGTCCTTTAGCAGGTTGTCCATCAGTTCGTGGTTACAACGCGAACAAACGATATAGGGAAATTTTACAGAAAAGCCTTTGTGTCCTTCGTTGCGGTGATAATAATATACTTCTTCGCAATGCCTGTTCAATTCCGGCTGCCTGCCCCGCCCATACTCAAAACAGTGCAGATAGATGCCAACGCCAGCGTCTTTTAATGCTTTTAATTTGCAGAAAAGGTCAAACACGCCGCCATAATCAAGCGGGTAGGGCACGTCATGGCAAACGATATGTAAATACTTCTTTATCACAAAAAGGGCTGATAAATGGCGATTAATTTTGCGGATTCTTTTTCCCAGCACAATTCTTTTGCCGCCCTGGCACAATTCACCTTAAAAGCCTGGTATAATGGCTTGTTTTCGATCATATTTTCAATGGTTTTTGCTATTAGCAACGGATCACTGCTACTAATACAGATGCCACACTCATATTGTTCAATAACCTGCTTTACTTCCGGTATGCCTGTGGCAACCAGTGGAATGCCGGCATGTATATAGTCAAATATTTTATTGGGCAGGTTATAAAGGCAGTTCAAATCCTCAAATGAATCAAAGCTGCATCCAATATGGGCGAGGCTGGTATACTGCCTTAATTGCGATGGCGGCATTTTGTCCATCATTATCACTCTTTTTTCCAGTTGCCAGGCCGTTCTTTTTTCTTTAATCAGGTTCCATTGATTGCCGCTGCCGATAAAAACCAGTAAATAAGGGTCGGGCAAATATTTCATAGCGGCCAGCAGTTCCAGTCCGCCGCGTCCCTGGTTGATACCTGCTCCCTGCATCAACAAAATGATTTTGTCTTTCCAGGCTGCAGGTAGCTCCATTTTTTTTGCAGCAATACTTACCGGTACATTTCTTATTACACTTATTTCATTTCCATATTCTGTAAAGTAAGTTGCCTTAACCGACTCATTAACGGTATATACTGTTTTTAGCTTTGGAAAGATCCAGTTCTCAAAAAACTTCCACACTTTTCTTTTAAACGGTGAGCGGCTTAGTTCCGGTACACCCGTAAAATATTCGTGCGTATCATAAAATAAATATTTTTTTTTCCACCTGCTTACTGCATAATTGGGTACCAGTGTATCCAGATCATTGGCCAGGTAGTAATCAGTTTTGGTAAAAAGCAGTTTCCAGAAAAGTTTCAGGTTAAATTCTGCGTATTGAAGAATGCCTTTTGTGAAATAACAACGCACCCTCATTGCTTTAAAAGCATAATCATCTAACGGCAAACTGTTTTTTAAATGCCTGGCAATAACAGTTACATCGAAACCCATCTGCTGCAGGGTGGTACAGATGCGGATAACCCGCTGGTCGGTAACCAAATCAGAAATAACCGAAACAGTAATTTGTTTTTTGCTCATTAAAAAACGGGTTATATTATATTTCCTGCAGTACGGTCCTGATTGCAGCCGCGGCATTGCCATCTCCAAAAATAGCGGTTGAAAAATCCCCTCTCAGATCGGCAAGGGCATAAAATTTATTTACAATAGCTTCTTTGGCGGCGCCGGTGGATAAAGCACAGTTATGCGCAATTACCTCGGGCCAGAAAGGCTTATCCATTATTATAAGAGTAGGCTTTTTCAGGAAATAAGATTCCCTGCAGGTGCCGCCGCTGTCGGTAATTACAAACTCAGCACCCGATAACAAAGATTTCATGGCAGAGTAGCCAAGCGGATCAAGTGTTTTGAAAGCAGGCCGGCAGCCAAATTTTTCCATCATTTTTTTTGTATTGGGATGAAGTGGAAGAATAACAGGCAGGGTGGCATTGATTTTATTAAGGGCCCCGGTAATCTGGTGCAGGTTATTGCCATCGCTGATATTGGCTGAGCGGTGGATAGTACAGGCAACATATTTTTTTTCGGGAACAATTTTATCTGTGGTATTGCCCAATCTGTTAAAAGCATCGAGCATAAGATCGCCGGTTAAATAAACACCCGATTTGATACTGGTTCCGTATCCTTCTGCCTGCATGGCGGCAAAGTTCCGGGCGGTGCAGCAAAGATTGATATCTGCCAGACGGTCTGTTATAATCCTGTTTATTTCTTCGGGCATAGCATTATCGCCTGTACGGACACCGGCCTCGAAGTGCACCAGTAAACGATTTGCCCTTTTTGCGGCCATGGCAGCTGCCACGGTAGTATTTGTGTCGCCATACACAAATACAATGCAATGACCGGCATTAATAAAATATTGTTCCAACCGGTCGGCTGCTGCACCTATAAAACCGGCGGCTGAAAGATTATTGATGTCAAAATTAATGTCGGCTGGCGGAATGTTTAATTCCTTAAAAAACAGCTCGCTCATGTCATAACTGAAATGCTGGCCGGTATGGACAATTTTTTGAGAAAACAAGCCCGATTGTGCCAATTCCTGGTGCAATACCGCAAGTTTCACAAACTGTGGCCGGTTACCAACAATATGTATAATGGACTTCAATGATTGGGTAATTTTTAAGATTTATGCGGAGTTTTGATTTTTTCGGGCAAATACGGAAAAATATTCCTTACATAGTTGGTATTTAATATATTAGAATGATATAAATTATACAGGCCGCTACCGGTATAAGCGCAAGATACCCAGTTCGTATGCAACAAATTGAATGTTTTTTTAGTTTTTTGATTTTTCACTTTTTCCGCAACAGGCCCGGAGAAAAAGCCTGGGCTGGTGGTTTTGGGGCAAAAAAACAGCAAATCTCCGGTTTAATTGTAAAATATTAGTTAGTTTTGCACGAAATTTTGACATAGTATTTTATCGGATGCCTAAAAAAAATTAAGATGCCGTATTTAACAAAAGAAAAAAAAGCTGACTTTTTTACTAACTATGGTGGTAAAGCAACCAATACCGGTTCCATTGAAGGACAGGTTGCCTTATTAACCGAACGTATTTCCCAGATATCCAAACACCTGCAGGAAAACAAAAAAGATTTCTCCACCAACCGCGGATTGATGCAGATGGTAGGTAAAAGAAAACGTTTACTTACATATCTTAGTAAGCACAATCTTGCCAGCTACCGCGATTTGATTCAAAAACTTGGACTAAGAAAATAACTATATCTTTTTAATTATTCCCAACCCCAACAAGGTTGGGAATAATTGTCTTTAGATGTTTTTGCCGAAAATCAGTTCAATCTATTTAACACAAATATTAAGGCTACGCGACTTGCCCGGTTTCCTCCCTCTCTTACCAGACGCATTACGCAGCGCTTAGTTCAGAAATTCAAATTTTATGTTATCACAACCAATTCAATCTACATTTACAATTAGCGATGGCCGTGAGGTTATCATAGAAACCGGCAAACTGGCGCGTCAGGCAGACGGCGCTGTAACTGTTCGCCAGGGGAAATGCATAATACTGGCTACCGTTGTTGCCAATAAAGAAGCCAAGGAAGGACAGAGTTTTTTTCCGCTTACTGTTGACTACCAGGAAAAATTTGCTTCCGCAGGCCGTATACCCGGTTCATTCTTTAAAAGAGAAGCAAGGCTGAATGATTATGAAGTATTGACTTCACGTTTAATTGACCGCGCATTGCGGCCATTGTTTCCAGCTGATTATTATTGCGATGTGCAGGTGCTGGTTACACTTATTTCCAGCGATGAAGAAGTAATGCCCGATGCGCTGGCTTGTCTTGCTGCATCTGCTGCACTGGCCGTATCCGATATACCTGTTCAGGAAATTATATCTGAAGTAAGGGTGGCAAGGGTAGAAGGCAAATTTATAGTAAACCCGTTCCGCAGCGAGCTTGCAAAGGCAGATATGGACTTTATCATAGCGGCCACCGACAAAAATATCATGATGGTGGAAGGCGAAGCCAAAGAATGTGCAGAAGAAGATTTAGTGAAAGCCATTGAGCTGGCACATGAAGCCATAAAAATACAGGTAAAAGCCCAGGAAAAATTGCGCAAAGCAAAAGGTGTTACCACCAAAAGAGAATATAAAAAACCAGAGCACGATGAAGAGCTGCGCGAAAAAGTAAAAGCTTTTACATCGCCAAAAGTATATGAAATAGCGAAAAGCGGCAGCAGCAAACACGACCGTTCTGATAAATTTACGCAGGTTGGCGAAGATTTGATGACCCATCTGAAGGCAGAATACAAGATTGCAGAAGGCGAAAGTTTGCCTGAAAACGTTAAGAAATTTGCCAAAGAATATTATCACGATGTACAGTATGATGTTGTACGTGATATGATCCTGAATGATAAAGTGCGTTTGGATGGCCGTGGACTGGAAGATGTTCGTCCTTTAAGTATGGAAGTAGATGTATTACCTTCTCCGCACGGAGCAGCATTGTTTACCCGTGGTGAAACACAATCACTTACTACCGTTACATTGGGCACACCCCTGGATTCATTGCTGATTGAGAGTGCTGCCAAATCAGAGTATTCTAAATTTTTGCTGCATTATAATTTTCCACCTTTTTCAACCGGTGAAGTAAAAATGATCCGGGGCGTTGGCCGCCGCGAGGTGGGACATGGTAACCTGGCGCTTCGTTCATTAAAACAAATGATGCCTGGCGGCGAATACCCATACACAGTACGTGTGGTGAGTGATATCCTTGAATCGAATGGATCTTCTTCTATGGCAACAGTTTGCGCCGGCTCGTTGGCGTTAATGGATGCGGGAGTGCCCGTTCCAAAACATGTTAGCGGAGTAGCAATGGGCCTGATTTCCAAAGAAGGAAAATTTGCGGTGCTTACAGATATCCTGGGCGATGAGGATCACCTGGGCGATATGGATTTTAAGGTGACCGGTACCCGCGATGGGATTTGCGGTGTGCAAATGGACATAAAAGTGGATGGTTTAAGCATGGATGTAATGCGCCAGGCGCTGCTGCAGGCTCGCGCAGGCCGCCTGCATATTATTGATGCTATGTATGATACCATTCCTGCTGCCCGGGCAGACGTGAAACCACATGCACCAAGAATGGTTAAATTGTTTATTGATAAAGAATTCATAGGTGCGGTGATAGGACCAGGTGGCAAAATTATCCAGGAAATTCAGCGTGAAACAGGAGCTACCATTAACCTTGAAGAGAAAAATGAAATGGGCGAGGTAAGTATATTCAGCGCTAATAAAGATGGCGTTGAAAAAGCGGTAGCCTGGATAAAAGGTATCGTGGCCGTACCCGAAGTGGGCGATGTGTATGAAGCAAAAGTGAAGTCAATAATGCCTTATGGTGCTTTTGTAGAATTCATGCCGGGCAAGCAGGGGCTGTTGCACATTTCTGAAGTAAGCTGGAAGCGCCTGGAAACACTGGAAGGTGTGTTGAATGAAGGAGATACCGTTAAAGTAAAATTAACCGGTACCGATCCCAAAACAGGCAAATTCAAATTATCAAGAAAGGTGTTGTTGCCAAAACCAGAAGGACAGCAAAGGCAGGATTAACATCCAGCTCATAACTATAAGACAACCCCGGTTTGCATAAAAACAATACCGGGGTTGTTGTTTTTAATAGTATTCAGCATGGGTATGAAATTTTCAGCAAAATCAAAAACCGAAACAGGCAATGGCCAGGCATATAGAATTAATTATACAGGTTACAGATTCACTTCAAAAAGAGATACTGGTGGCGCAATTAACAGCAGCGGGGGCGAATGGTTTTGAAGAAACCCGCAGCACCCTTAATGCATTCATAGCCGAGGACGATTATGATGAAGCATCAGTTAAAGAAATTATTGAAAAAAATTATTTAAAATATTCAGTATCAGTTATTGAAGACATAAATTGGAATGAAGAATGGGAATCTGGTTTTGAACCCGTAACCATAGATAATTTCTGCGCCATACGGGCAGCATTTCATGAGCCAAATACAACAGTCAGCCACGATATTGTTATTACCCCTAAAATGAGCTTTGGAACAGGGCATCATGCCACTACCCATATGATGGTGAAAGCCATGCAGGGGCTGGATTTCAGCGGCAAAATTGTTTTTGATTTTGGTACGGGCACTGGTGTGCTGGCAATTCTGGCCGAAAAATGCGGAGCAAAAAGAATTACTGCCATTGATAATGATGAATGGAGTATTAGCAACGCCGCCGAAAATTTTAATGGAAATAATTGCCATAACATACTGTTAAGCAATAGCAAAGAAATTATTGGAAAAGATGTTTATGACGTAATTCTTGCTAATATAAACAGGAATATAATTCTTGAAAACCTGGCGGCCATTAAACAACATCTTGCCTCCGGAGGCGTTGTATTATTGAGCGGTTTGCTTACCGGAGATGAACCGATAATACTTGAAGAAGCCAGCAGGCAACAATTGGCATTGGCACAGCGGTTTGAGATGAGCGGTTGGATATGTTTACTAATGGTAATGGGCTAATATTTGTGCCGTTTTTTTGCGTGTTTTTCAGTATTTTCGTCTTCCACTTCAACCAATATTTCTGATGAAAGAATTACTTATCGTATTAACGGCATATCTTATTGGCTCACTGCCTACTGCAGTTTGGGTCAGCAGGTATTTCTTTAATATTGATATCAGGGAATATGGCAGCGGAAATGCAGGGGCCACCAATACCTTCAGGGTGCTCGGAAAAAAATGGGGCACTTTTGTAATGATAGGCGATATGCTGAAAGGCCTTTTAGCGGTAAAACTGGTATGGCTGCTTCCGTATTATTATGATCATGATTTGGCACGTACCAGTTTGCAGATAGGGCTGGGGCTGGCTGCTGTTGTTGGTCATATTTACCCAATATGGGCAGATTTCCGGGGTGGCAAAGGTGTGGCTACATTGTTTGGTTTGGTGCTGGGCATTTCTCCCTGGTCGGCGTTGTGTTGTAGCGGTGTTTTTCTGCTGGTATTATATCTTACAAGATTTGTTTCCCTTAGTTCAATACTCGCCAGTGCGGCATTCCCGGTTTTTATACTTGTTATTTTTAATGTCGACAACCATCCTTACAGAATTTTTGCCGTGGGGGTGGCACTGCTGGTCATACTTACCCATCAGAAAAATATTGGCAGGCTGCTAAAGGGTAACGAGAGTAAAGTGCCTATTTTGAAACACCGCGACAGGAGAAGACAACGCCGGCTGGGTACCAAATAAACAAAAACATTACCGAATTCATACAATGGCTGGTTGCAACCAGCCATTTATTTTTTACATCTGTTTAAGTTGGTATAACAATTGATTTTATTAGATTTATTAAACCCTCATAAAAAGAACACAATGTTGCGTTACTTAAGTTTATTTTCATTTCTTATTATTGTTGCAGGTTGTTCAAGAAACGCCGTTACCGGAAGAAGTCAGTTAAAACTATTATCAGATGCCGAAGTACAGACTATGGCAGCATCGGAATACAAGCAATTTTTAACTGCCAACAAAGTAGTAAGCGCAAGTGCCAGCAGAGATGCAGAAATGGTTCGCAGGGTGGGAGGGCGTCTTACCGCTGCCATCACCGCTTATTATACATCGCAGGGCAAGGCCAATGTGCTGGACGGCTATCAATGGGAATACAACCTGGTAGACTCTAAGGAAGTGAATGCCTGGTGCATGCCGGGTGGTAAAATTGTTGTTTATACAGGTTTGCTGCCGATAACACAAAATGAAGCGGCGCTGGCCGTTGTAATGGGACACGAAATTACGCACGCCCTGGCCCAGCATGGCAACGAGCGTATGAGTATGGGCTTGGTACAGCAGCTGGGAGGCGTAGCGCTTTCGGTTGCACTTGCCAACAAGCCTGCAGAAACGCAATCAATGTTTATGAATGCCTACGGTGTGGGCAGCCAGGTAGGTGCCATGCTGCCATTTTCACGTAAAGATGAATATGAGGCCGATAAATTTGGGCTTAATTTTGCGGCAATGGCCGGTTATAATCCCCAGGAGGCCATTCCTCTTTGGGAAAGAATGCAAAAAGCCGCCGGCAGCAACAAGCCGCCCGAATTTCTGAGCACCCACCCGTCTGAAGACAACAGGATAGAGCGGCTGAAACAGCAAATGCCCGAAGCCTTGTCCTTCTACAAGCCCATTTCGAGATAAGATATTCTTAAATAATGATTTAAATCAAGATAATACCGCCGGAAATCATGAATTTCCGGCGGTATTTTTCATGAAGTATGGTGTTCTTTCATTGTTATGTTTTACCTTTGCACTTCCCCGTCTAAAACAAACCCTAAAACAAAAATTTCTAAATATGTCTCAAACACTGTTTGAAAAACTCCTGATACAGGACGAGAGAAATTTGCTTATTCAAGGGCTTCCATCTTCAATTGAGAAACAGTTTACAAAATTGTCTTTTTCAAAAAATGTTACCCCCTTGCTAAAAAGCCGCAAGATTGATTTTGCGCTTGTTTTTGCAGTTAGTGAAAGCCAATTGAGTGGTATTCTTTGCGAAATTTTACCTGCATTAAAAAGTGATGCTAAATTGTGGATAGCCTATCCTAAAGCTACTTCCAAAATTGCTACAAATCTGAATCGTAATTGCAGTTGGGACTGCATTACAGGTGCTGGTTACAGCGCAGGTTTCGAAGAACTGGATAAGGTTGAATTGGACAATGTTTGGGTAGCCAGCCGTTTTAGGAAAGCCAAGCCGGCAATGGCCACTGCCCTTACAGGAAAAACCCGGGTTCGCCAGGTTGAGAAAGTATAGAAAGAAAAATATGTTGTAAATAGTCCCGGTTGATGATGATATCAACCGGGACTTTTATTTTTACCAAAATTCTCAAATGTCATTTATTAATATTGAAATTAAAGCCCGTACCAGCCAGGCCGGCGTAATACGCGCTTACCTACTGGCAAATAATGCGGTTTTTAAGGGAACGGATTGGCAAACGGACACTTACTTTAACACAGTCAGGGGGAGGCTTAAACTGAGGCAGGGGAATATTGAGAATAATCTGATCTACTACGAGCGAAAGGATCAGGCAGGCCCCAAACAATCCGATTTTAGCCTGGTTGAAATAGCAGATGCCAACGCATTAAAAGAAATACTGGTAGCGGCAATAGGCCTTAAAATAGCAGTACAAAAACAAAGAGAAATATACTTTATTGACAATGTAAAATTTCACCTGGACACCCTGGAGCAACTGGGCAGTTTTGTGGAGATAGAAGCCAGCAACAAATATGCGCCGCTTTCCAAAGAAGAACTGAATAAGCAATGTGTTTTTTATATGCAGCAGTTTGGCATACAGGAAAGCGACCTGATTGATATTTCTTACAGCGATATGCTGCTGGAGAAGCAGCCATAGCAGGAAATTTACTGGCGGTGCCCGCTTCCTAAACAGCCCGGTAATGCTCATAAAGGGATATTAAGGAAAAATTACCGGCTGCTGTTGACCCCATTACGTCAATAAATAATTTCTTCTTCTGCCACCTTCAGCAACAGCTCTTTTTTAGTATTTTTTTCAACCCGGCCAGTAATTTTTGTTTCGATGCCAAATTGCTGGCCAACAGCTATTAAATCGCCCGCGGATTTTTCGTCTGTGAAAATTTCCAGCCGGCAACCCATATTAAATACCTGGTACATCTCCCGGTTATCTGAATGAGATGATTGCTGAATAATATCAAAAACCGGGGGAACAGGCAGCATACTGTCTTTTATAATTCTAAAATTGCCTGGCAGGTATTTCATGCATTTTGTTTGTCCGCCGCCGCTGCAGTGTATAAGGCCATGTATCTTGCTGAAGTGGTTTTCCAATATAAGTTTAAGCACCGGTGCATAAGTGCGCGTGGGCGATAATAGCAACTGACCAATGGTAAGCGGTGTATTTGCCGGCACGGTGGTTTTATTGTATTTTTCAGTAGCCACTGCATCGTTAAAAAAATGTGGCCCAATATACGCCACATCATCGTCCAGCCCGGTATCGTATGATTCACTGAACCTGGAACCATAGCTTTTATGCAGCACATCATGCCTGGCGCTGGTTAATCCGTTGCTGCCAATACCGCTGTTGTAAGCAGACTCGTAGCTGGCCTGTCCATAGGCCGCAAATCCAACAATTACATCGCCAGCCTGTATTTTTTCATTGCTGATTACCCGGCTTTTGGGCCATCTTGCAGCCATTGTGCCGTTCACTGCAATAGTTCTTACCACATCGCCCACGTCGGCTGTTTCTCCCCCCAGGTAACTGATATGTATGCCATATTTTTTGAGTTCCTCAAACAATTCCTGCGTGCCGTTAATAACGGCTTCCAGTACTTCTGCCGGCACCAGTCTTTTATTACGGTCGATAGTAGATGAAAACAGCAGTTTATCATAAATGCCCACGCAAAGTAAATCATCCAGGTTCATTACAACAGCATCCTGTGCAATGCCCTTCCAGACACTGGTATCGCCGGTTTCCTTCCAATACAAATAAGCAAGTATGCTTTTGGTACCGGCGCCGTCTGCATGCATTACGTTTACCCAATCAGCGTCGCCACCCAAAGAATCGGCATATAACTTACAAAAAGCATAAGGGTACAAACCCTTGTCTAATTTCTCAGTAGCCTTGTGTACTTCTTCCTTTTGTGCAGATACCCCTCTTTTTGAATATAGGCTCATAATGCGGTTTGAGGGGCAAAACTAAATATTCAATTTTCAATTATCAATTTCAATTATCAATTAGTTTTGCACTTCTTTATAATGAAAGTATATAACAGTATAGCAACATTACCGCCTTTTAACAAAGCGGTGGTAACCATCGGTACTTTTGACGGCGTTCACCTGGGGCACCAGCAAATTATAGCGCAGCTACGGAAAGAAGCGCAGCGTATCGGCGGAGAAACGGTCCTGGTAACTTTTGACCCTCATCCCCGCAAGATTGTAAGCCCCCATCCGCTGCAATTAATCAATACATTGCCCGAAAAAATTGAATTGCTGGAACGGCAGGGCATTGATAACCTCGTAATAGTGCCCTTTACACCCGCTTTTTCAAATCAGCCGGCCAGTGCTTACATAGAAGACTTCCTGGTTAGCAGGTTTCATCCCCATACTGTTATTATCGGGTATGATCACCGGTTTGGCAAAGACCGCAGCGGAGATTTTCACCTGCTTGAGCAATATGCGCAGCAACATGCTTTTGAACTCATTGAAATACCAGTGCACGTTATTGATGAAGCATCCATCAGCTCAACCAAAATACGCGCAGCGCTGCTTGGCGGACATATAGAAGAAGCAGCCCGGTTTCTGGGTTACGATTATTTTTTTGAAGCAACAGTAGTGCAGGGAAATAAACTGGGCAGAACAATTGGTTACCCTACCGCCAATCTGCAGCCGCAAGACACCGACAAGCTAATACCCGGAAACGGGGTGTATGCCGTAAATGCTGCAATTGTAAACAGGCAGAATGGCGATACTGAAACCCACTCACCACTCACCGCTCACCACTCTCTTTTAAAAGGGATGATGAATATCGGCGTCCGGCCGACTATAAATGGCACCCAAAGGGTTATTGAAGTAAATATTTTTGATTTCGACGCCGATATTTACGGGTACGAACTCCGGATAACCCTGAAAAAGTATCTGCGGGGCGAACAAAAATTTAACGGGCTGGATGCATTGAAGGAACAGCTAGCAAAAGACAGGGAAAATGCCCTGCGAAAACTAAGAGATTAAAGGAGAAAAAGTGCAGACAGCGGCTTTGCACAATTTGCTGCAATCTCCTTCATCTCTTTTTTCTTTGTGCTCTTAGCTTACATCAGCATTTTAACCGTCAGTTCTTTCAGCAGCGACGCATCAGTACTACCCGCGTCGTCTACACCCACCGCTTTAAGGTTGTATGCATGCAGCAAAAGGATAGCTCTCTCTATTCCGTCATAACCATACATTTTTAATGTTTCCAGCGCCTGGCGGGCGGCAAAAATATTATTGTAAAAAAGCGGTTTTACGGCATTTTCACTTTTATCGGGCATGCCAAAAACAGAAAAAACTTTTGAAAAGTAATTGTAGATAGCCGGTAGTACCAGTTGTATGGGCGCTGCTTTTGGGTTGCTTTCAAAATAACGTATGATGCGGATAGCGCGGGGCAGATCTTTTTTTGCCAGCGCATCCTGCAATTCAAATACATTGTATTCCTTGCTTACGCCTATGTATTTTTCTATATCGTCTTCAGTAATTTTTTTTCGTTCACCCAGGTTAACGGCCAGTTTTTCAATTTCATTGTTTATTCTCGACAAATCATTGCCTATATGTTCTACCAGCAGCATCAATGCTTTTTGTGAAAGACTGTAACCTTTGGATTCTGCAAGGCCGCTGACCCAGTCGGGCAACTGGTTATCGTACATTTTTTTGGTAGATAACAGCTCGCCCTTTTCTTTCAGTAATTTGGCAAGTTTGCTGCGCCCGTCTACTTTTTTTTCTTTGTAGGAAACAACAAAAACGGTAGACAGCAGGGGATTTGCTATATATCCTTCCAGTTTATCAATATCTCTCATTTGCTGCGCTTCTTTAAGCAGCACTACCTGCCGTTCCGCAAACATTGGATAACGCATGCAGGCATTTACGATGTCGGCCCAGGCAGCATCTTTTCCATAAAAAACGGTTAGGTTAAAACCGGCTTCAGCTTCATTCAGGATATGGTGCTCGGCATAACTCATTACCTGATCTATATAATAGTCCTCTTCACCTTCCAGCCAGTACACCGGTCTGAATGTTTTCTTTTTCCAGTCGTTTAGGATTTTTTCGACAGACATATTCTGCAATATTAGCTAAATAAAAAAAGCTAAGTATAGCTATTTTTTATGCCGGGGTCAATTTTTTATTTCCTGAAAGAACGGATTGAAATACAGGCTGCTGCCGGTTTTTGCCGGATTTAGTTAAGTTTTATTATGGCCCGCTTCAGCTTTTGATAATGGATAAATATTTCTGGCATGGTTTTAGTCCACACCCAGTGTAGCTGTAAAAAAGCAGCGTTTTAAGGGAACGCATTTTAATAACTTTTGAAAAACAATCTAATATGAGTACTACGAATTATCCATCTGCCACCCCACAGAGCCAGGCGCCTAAAAAAGACTACAGGGGTCTTATTATTGGCCTTTTAGCTGTTGGTCTTTTAGGTACATGGGGCTATTTACTTTGGAATAACAACAAGAATGAACAAAGTATCCTTAACAAAGACACACAAATTGCAAGAGTAACTGACGAGAAAAGCGAAATTCAGCGCAGTTTCGACGCTTCTCTGGCACGTCTTGATTCAGTAACCGGCAGCAACAACCAGCTGCAGTCTAAACTTGCAGAAGCAACCTCTGATATAGCTAAAAGGAAGGCAGAAATTCGCAGTATCTTAAGTAAAAAGAATGCTACTGCCGCGGAACTTACAAGGGCTAAAGAATTAATCGGTCAATTAAATGATAAGATTGCCGGTCTTGAGCAGAAAGTAACTGAACTAACAGCTCAAAACGCTCAACTGAATACAGATTTAACTACTGAAAAAGGCAAAACAACACAGTTAACTTCAGATTTGCAAACTACTACTACTGCAAAAGTTGAAGCTGAGAAAAAAGTTGATATTGCTTCTACCTTCAACGCTTCAAATATTAGTATCACCCCCATCAACGAAAAGAAAAATGGCCGTGAGAAAGTAACTACTACAGCAAAACGCGTTGACAAACTGGTTATCGGATTTGATATTGACAACCGCATTGCTCAATCTGGTTCAGCAGATATCTATGTTTGCATAACTGGTCCCGATGGAAAACCAGTAGCTGTTGAAGCGCTTGGTTCAGGCACCTTTACTACAAGAGAAGAAGGCGACAAATTATTTACCGTTAAAGTTCCGGTAGAATATGAAGCAGGAAAGAAGAAAAATGTATCTTTTGCCTGGAAACAAAACAGCGATTTTCAGCGTGGTAACTACAAAATTGAAATTTACCACAATGGTTTCAAAATTGGCGAAGGAACACGTGAGTTGAAAAAAGGTGGTTTGTTTGGATAGTAGTATTTAAGGCAACTCAATATATAAAAAACCGCTCCGGAATTGGGGCGGTTTTTTAATGCGTGTATGGCGAGCGTATTTAGTATGTAGTACTGAGTATTGAGACAGCGACACCTGTAGTATTAAGTATGTAGTATTTAGTATTGAGACTGCGATGCAGCTACGCTAAGAACAGGCTTGTGGTACGAGTACTTAGTATGTGCAACTAAGTACCTGGACAGCGATGCCTCACGCCTCACGCTCACGGATAGAAATGCCATCGTCTCAATGCTGGGAACTCCAGGTCTCCGCCGCAACGTCTCCATACTAAATACTCAGGACTTTGTACGTTCTAAAAGATAGCCCTTACAGATGCCCTTCCTACATGTACTACCCTTGCTTCACCGGGTTTGCGTCCTTCGTATTGAATATTGATTTCAAGGTTATTGGCCAGGCGCTTGGTTACTTCTATGTTCCATAAATAATTTTTCCCCGGCAACAACCCATCCAGCATGTTATAACCTACGGTGGTATTTGCATTGGCCAATGGGGAAAAGCTGATGTTTGAATAGGTAAATTTGGTTAAAACAGAAGCCGACTGAAGGATATTGTATTTAATTTCTGTATTGACGGCATTGGACGAATAGGTTTCTTTGTCTCCTTGATTGTTCTTTTTGCTGGTATACTTAAAGCTCGTAATAAACCGTAGTACTGTACCCCTGGTAAGGCTGATGCGTGGTTCCAGTGAATACTGGCTTACATTGTAATTGCGGTTGTCGAATTTCGCATTTGCCGTTGCCAATTGATTGGATCCTGTTTTGCCGGTTATATCAAGCTGCAGGGCTTTACTGATATTAACCCTTGCCCGTGAACTCCATTCATTCAGGGCCCTGCTTTCCAGTCCATAGGTCAGTAACGATTTTCCGTTATTGCGCGAGTTAGACACATCAATACCCCATTTGGTGCTGAACCGGTTAAAGGAAAAGCTATTGATGAATATGGAGGCAAGGTTGATAAGCGCCGTATCGCTTAATGGGGTTTTAAACGGATTTAACTGAACAATGCCGCCGGATATTTCTTTCTTGGCAATTTGCAAAGAGGACTGCAGGTTTATCTTCCCCATAAATTGTTTTAAGCTGCCGGCGCTTCTTGGATCAATCAGTGCACGGGGGTTAATATTTATACTGTAGTTAAAAGTATTGTAGTTGGCTTTTATGAATACATTGCTGGGTGTAAAGATCTTTATGTATTTCGCCTGGTCCTGGAACAATGCCACTTCAAACTCGTTTAATTGCTGTACACCATCTCCGTTATAATCAATCCAGGTATACTGTCCCTGGCCTGCCGGCACTTCAAGAAAAGCGTAGTCCCTTTTTTGTTCCTGTCCGGAACCCGCTTCATATAGCAGGTTACCGGTAAGCAAACCTTTCCATTCGTTTACCTGGTATTCAAGCCGGCCCAGTACACTCTGGTCGGCTGTTTGCGTGGTAATGCTGCTGTTAACGATATCCAGTTTTCTGTAAGTTATATTCCACCTGAACTGGTGACGCGGATTCTGCAAAAATTGCCCGTTTACATTGATATTGTGGCTTACATCGCTTTTGATAAGGCTTTTACCATAGGGATATTTATTTTCTCTGGTTAAATAGGTAATACCCCACCTGTTGGCCTTGTTTTCTGCAGATTTTACAGACAATTGAAATGTTTGAAAAGCGAAGCTGGTAGCAGTTACAGAATCGATTGCCTTATTTCTTATCTCGTTGCGCTCAACAGAAAAATTGGCACCAATGGTATAATTCCATAGTTGTTTAAACTTTTTAGAGATATCTATCACCGGGCGGAAAAAATAGCCTTTTTCAATGCTGCTGTTGGTATTGGAAAGATTAAACTGGTTGTTGAAATGCCATCCCTTTATGTCCTGCGTTTGAAGTATGGTGTTGCGAACACCGTTAAAACCAGATCCTCTCCGGTAATCAGTAAACTGGTAGCGAAAGCTTTTCTTTGCATCCGACAGTTGTGCACCACCGGTTACAATGGTTTCATCTGAGGCAGGCACCACATAGGGCAGTCCCCAGTCTCTCAAAAATTCAACCGTCCGCAAACGCTCCAGCGGATGAAATCTGGCATCTGTATATTCAAATCCTGCGTCTGTAAGCAGCTTCATTTTATTTTCACCACGCAAATCTTTTATATTGGTAAATTTTATTTTGGCAGCATACCCTTTATTGTCTGCCTTATCAATATTTGAAAACGTGTTTACGTCGTAATTACTATAGGCCAGTTCGGTAGTTATATTTGTCTTTTTCGAGATGTCATAGTCTATCAACATACTCACCACTTGTTGTTTTTTAGGTGTAACCAAAAAAATGGCAGCTTCAAATTCTCCCTGTTTTACGCCATTTACAGGGGCTATCCATTTATATACTTTTCCGTTGGCGCCGTTAAAATCGGGCAGGTAATCGCCTTTTCCCACCCCCACATCGGCAAAAGACAGTGTATAGAGGGCGCTGTCGGGGTTGGTGGAATAAACAAAAACTGAATCGTGACCGGCGCCGTTGTTATAAACAGAATCAATTTTTTTGTACAGGATCTTACCGGCAGAAAATGTATCCGGTGTGGCAATCTTATAGAAGGCGTTATTGATGCTGTCGCCCAGGGTGCGTAAAAAGATTTTCTGGCTGGGATCGAGCGACTGGTTGATGGGTGAGCTTTTTGCATCGCTGTTATTAAATGCACTAACGGTTACCCTTAGTTTATCATTAAAATTGGTAAGATTGGTAAAGTACAGGTTAGCGTTTAAATAATTGCGGTCAGCATATTCAAATTCAATCTGTATCCTGCTGTCTTTTGTAATCATTCTTTTTGGGGTAAAACTTACCTCAGCAGTGTTGTAGTTGATTACATAATCGCGGTCTTCTCCGCGCTGAAGCAGCTCCCCATCTATGTAGACCCTTTCTGTATTGGCCAGGAGTACAAAATAAAATTCATTGTTGGCACCCTGCAACCGGTAAGGGCCCTGGTTGCCTTCCTGGCCCTGTATAATATTACGGGTAAATTTCCCTTTTGCTATGGAGCCGCTCATGAGGCTGGTATTGGAAATATGGGGAGCAATCTGGCTGGTAGTTTCAAATGCGATGCCCTGAAGGCGTTTATAGAAACTGAGAAAATAACTTTTGTTTTGTCTTATATCAATATCGCCCAGGCTCAGGTTCCAGTTCTTTTTCTTAAACTGAAGAAAAATGCGGTCGAATTCATTCAATTGTTGCGTTGTTCCGTCTGGCTGAATAGGAATATTATTGTCGGTAATAGCGGCAACAATTTCAATACTGTCTGCAAGATAGCCGCTTAGTTGCAGGTTAAGGCTGGAGGTGACTACTGCATCCTGGCTGTTTCCAAAAGCAATGCCACGGCCAAAGCTTCCTGAGTAATTAATAGTGCCAAAATCAAAGAAGCGATCATTTTGCCGGAAAGAATTATCATTGAATGTATAGGGCTGGCCAAGAAAATTATTCATGATGCTGTCATAGTTAAGGTGCTTTGTAATGGCATTTAACTTCGCATCAAATACACGGTACTGAACCCAGATACTGTCGGCCGGGGGGTGTTGTTTCCAGGTAAGCGTGGCGTTGATATAATCTATCGCAAACCAGTCATTATTGATACCAGGTATGGAAAATGTGTTCGGTAATATGCTTACTGTATCTATTTGAACCCGGTCGGTTTTAGTGCTGATGGTTTTTTTACGCAGGTTGGATACGGGTATGCCAGTACGGGAAACCTGTGCCCGTAATGAGATGGTTGTACCAAGGTAGATCAAACATAAAATAAGCAGCTTCCCCACAGCCCGGAAATGGTTTATTTATTAGCGTTCAAAACAGCTATTTATTGCCCGAAGCTATTGTTTTTCAGGCTGAAGTGGTTTTAACATTTAATTGAATATCTTATTGCAGCGGCATTGGTGCCAACTTTGTCAAACCGGGGTATGAAAGTAACGCTATCCTTAACACTATACGGAATCCTTCTCCTGGCTTTTTTTTCGTCTTGTACTACCAGTCAGGCTGTCTTTAACAGTCCGCTTAACGGCAATATGTCCGATTATCATGCCATGCCTACCCGTGCCGATGAGCATAAATCGGGGACTTACGTGGGAGGAGGGCTTAATATCGGCGGCGCCAATGATGCCCTTCGCGATAACGTAGTAACGCTTAAAGCTTCTTTACATGAAGCGCATGCGGCAGGCGCTTTTCGCTTTAATTATGGGGGCAGTCTATCAATTGGATCTTACAATATTTCGGAAAGCGGATACACTTATTATAATGACCGGGCCGATTCTATTATCCGGGGCAATTCCGGCTCTCATTACTGGGGCTCCTATGGCGTATTTGGAGGAGTGGCCGTTGCAGTACCGATGGGGCAACGGGGAGAATGGCGCTGTATTGGTGTTGAAGGAAATTATGCACGGGAATTTGGTGAGTATTATGATTTCAGGTCAAAAGTGCCTGATTCAATATTCAGGATCAACGACAGGCACCAGTACCTGGGCTCTCTCGGTCTTACTACTGAGTGGATCAATAGAAGAAGGAAGGGAACAGAATTCGGCGTAAAACTGGGGCTTGGCACTTCTTTCCGCCGTTTGTATTATTATAACCGCCAGCCTCCTGCCGGCAGTAATTTTGGATATAACAATAGCCGGGAAGATCTTATCTATTTCAACAATACCTTTCATATTACTTCGCGGCGAAACACTTATTATATCCAGTACACTGTTGCAGAACGGGCTGCTTTTTTCCAGGTAGGATTGAACTACCGGCTTTAGACAGCCGATAATTCCCGGCACATAACCCTCATCGGCAAATCTCGGGGCAGGCTAATCCTTAATTCCTTCCAGCGCAAACAAAAATGCATACTGCATCGCCACTTCTCTCAAATAATTAAACCTTCCGGAAGCACCGCCATGTCCGGCTTCCATGTTAATGTATAAAAACAGGAGTTTGTTATCCGTTTTCAGCGATCTTATTTTGGCAACCCATTTGGCCGGTTCAAAATATTGCACCTGGCTATCGTGCAGTCCCGTTGTCACCAGCATATTGGGATATCCGTTTTTTGATACATTTTCATAGGGAGAATAAGATTTCATATACTCATAAGCGTCTTTATTTTTGGGATTTCCCCATTCGTCGAATTCGTTGGTAGTAAGCGGTATGCTTTCATCCAGCATGGTATTCACTACATCAACAAAGGGTACCTGGGCCACTACACCATTCCACAGATCAGGTCGCATGGTGGCGATGGCACCCATCAGCAAACCACCGGCGCTGCCGCCCTGGGCATACAGGTGTTCTTTGGAAGTATATTTTTGGGCAATCAAAAACTCACCACAATCGATGAAGTCTGTAAACGTATTTTTCTTTTTCATCAGCTTGCCGTCTTCATACCATTGCCTGCCCATTTCCTGTCCGCCACGTATATGCGCAATGGCAAACGCAAAACCCCGGTTTAAAAGGCTTAACCGGGCACTGCTGAAACTGGCATCCATACTGTTGCCATACGATCCATAAGCATATAGTAAAAGAGGGGCGCTGCCATCTTTTACAAATCCTTTTTTATATACAATGGATACCGGCACTTTTGTACCATCTTTTGCAGTTGCATAGATTCGTTCTGTAACATATTCCTTACTGTCGTAACCGCCTACCACTTCCTGTTGTTTCATTAGTTTTTTATCGCCGGTCTCCATATTGTAATCATATACAGATGCGGGTGTGGTTAATGAGGTATAGTTGTAACGCAGGGTGGTGGTATTAAACTCCGGGTTGGACGAAGGGTTGGCTGCGTAGGCAGGTTCTCCAAAATCAAGATAATGTTCCTGCCCGGTTGTAATGTTTTTAATGTTCATTTGGCGCAAACCATTCTTACGTTCTACAATAACCAGGAAATTCTTAAATTCATCCAGGCCTTCCAGCAATACATCCGGCCGGTTGGGAATCACCTCTTTCCAATGGACGCTGTCTGTTTTATCATACCCGCATTCCATTAGCCGGAAATTTTTTGCATTCCAGTTGGTAACTATTAGAAATTTATTGCCCTCATCGGTTACTTCATACAGCACATCCTTCATGCGGGGCTGAAATACTGCGAATGCTTCTTCAGGTTTGCCGGCATCCAGGATACGGCATTCGGAAGACATGGTGGCCTGCGAAACAATAAAGATGTATTTGCCAGATTTGCTTTTACTTACGCCAATATAGTTGCTATGGTCTGTTTCATTGTATACAGTTACATCTTTGGCGGCATCTGTGCCCAGTGTATGGCGTTTGATTTTCTCCGTTAGTAATGTTTCAGGGTTCTTTGCTGTATAAAACAGGGTCTTGTTATCATTGGCCCACACAGAACCGCCACTGGTATTAAACATTTCATCTTTATATATTTCCCCGGTTTCGAGGTTTTTTATGTGTATAATGTATTGCCTGCGCGAAACGGTATCAATACCATACGCCAGCAGTTTATTGTCTTCACTTATATTAAAACCGGTGGCGGCAAAATAAGGGTGACCTTCGGCCATGGCATCTGCATCCAGAAGAATTTCTTCTTTGGCATCCAGCGAGCCTTTTTTTCGGCAGTATTTATAATATTGTTTTCCCTCTTCATTTCTTGTGTAATAGTAATAGCCATTTTTATATACGGGTACCGATTCATCTTTCTCTTTTATGCGACCCTTCATTTCTTCAAAAAGTTTTTTTTGAAAATCTTTGGTACCGCTCATCATGGTATCCAGGTATTTATTTTCCGCTTTCAGGTAATCCACTACTTTGTTGCTGTCGGGGCCCTTCTTAAAATAATCAATCATCCAGTAATAGTTATCCGGCACGGTATCTCCGTGCAGGGTGCGCAGGTGAGGCTTTATTTCTGCTATTGGTGCGGTAATTCCCTGCGGCCATTTATATGATTCTTTTGTTTTCACATCGTTATTGTTTAACAGACAGGATGATAACATGCCTATAACAGTTATCCCTGTCAATAGTTTTTGGAACATAAAAGATGATTGAGTACTGAATGTACGCCAAGCGGGTAAAATATAAAAAGAAATTTTGAGCCGGGCTTGCGCCTGTCCCGGGGAATTTTGGTCGCACAGGGGTAACAGAGGAAAGGAGAATACTCCCTGAAAACCACGACAGATTTTCAATGGTTCAATGAAGAGAGAAACTGACATTCAAATGCTGTCAACTCTTTTCTAAATGAGCTTGCGGATAGCCGGCCCAGACGATTTTTTTTATAGAGCGACAGGTACGGAACGGAAATCCGGATGCAGCTATATCAGACATCAAAAAATCAGCCATCAGACATTTGCTTATTTGTCTACCGTTAATCCTGCTGCAAAATATTCTGCGTTCAGGCGTGCAATATTGGTAATGGAAATTTCTTTGGGGCAGGTAGCTTCACAGGCACCTGTGTTGGTGCAACTGCCAAATCCTTCTTTATCCATTTGTGCTACCATATTCAGTACGCGGCTTTTCTTTTCCGGTGCACCCTGTGGCAACAGCGAAAGATGGGCAACCTTTGCAGATACAAACAGCAGCGCGGAGCTGTTTTTGCAGGCTGCTACGCAGGCGCCGCAACCAATGCACATGGCATTGGCAAAAGAAAGATCGGCATCATCTTTATTGATAGGAATGGCATTTCCGTCTACTGCATTACCGGTGTTTACACTAATAAAACCACCAGCCTGTATGATGCGGTCGAAAGCCGAGCGATCTACTATCAGGTCTTTTATCACCGGGAAAGGTGCCGCCCGCCAGGGTTCTATTACAATGGTATCGCCATCTTTATAGGCGCGCATATGCAACTGGCAGGTGGTGTTGGCCTGCCAGGGGCCATGTGGTTTGCCATTAATATACATTGAGCACATACCACAGATACCTTCACGGCAATCATGGTCAAACGCCACCGGGTCCTGTCCTTCGCGTATCAATCTTTCATTCAGAACGTCAATCATTTCAAGAAAAGACATTTCAGAAGAAATATCGCTTACCTGGTAGGTTACAAAACCACCCTTGTCTTTGCTATTCTTTTGTCTCCAGATTTTTAACGTAAGATTCATGTTGTAGTGTTCCATAATACTAATGTGCTAATGTGATGAATGTGGAAATGTGCTAATTATCCACACCTTTTGATTAAACTATAAAATAGCAATAATAGTTTAGCCATTATTACTATTGGTTTTCAATTTTGATGAATAAATGATTTTCGAAATAATTCTTATCAATTCTTCCACTGCATTCTTTAAGTCAACACCACTTGGGTAACTTCCGCACTTTTCACAAACCAGTAACCAGTAACCAGTACAATGTTTCATTTGATTCTTTGATGGCAATTTTCATTTTGTGAATGAAATCTGCCTTGCTTTCCGCATGTTGCGATTCAAATACATTCGCTCCAATAGATGTTCCTGAACGAAGCAGTTGTTTTGCTACTACAAACTTTTTTTTCGCTTCCAGCAATTCGCAGAAAATGACGATATCCACAGCAAATGCCAATGATTTCTCTACAATTACGTTTTCTGTTTGCATATGATGAAATTTGTGTTGAAAATGAATATAACAGAATTGTTCATTTCCTATACATTCATCATTGCATATTTTAAAGAGCTATATGTTTACCAATATGCCGAAGTACAGCATTAGCTTATTCATCGCATTATCACATTTTTACACTTAATACCGCGGTGCTGCATTTGCACATTTCCACATTCATCACATTAGCACATTATTTATAGCTGCGCTGACTCGGTTTGGCCACTTCAAATTCCAGTTGTTCTTTGTGCAGTTCCCATTCGCTTTCGCCTTTCAGTTCCCAGGCTGCCACGTAGGCATAATTGGCATCATCGCGTTTTGCTTCTCCTTCTTCTGTCTGGCTTTCTTCGCGGAAATGGCCGCCACAGCTTTCATTCCTGTTCAATGCATCTTTGCACATCAGTTCACCCAGCTCTATAAAATCTGCTACGCGGTTGGCTTTGTCCAGCTCTGGATTCATTCCGGCAATTTCACCAGGTATTTTTACATCGCTCCAGAATTCTTTTTTCAGTTGTTGTATTTCAGTAATCGCTTCTTTCAGTCCGGCTTCATTACGCGCCATGCCGCATTTCTCCCACATTATTTTTCCAAGACGTTTATGAAAACTTTCTACTGTCTGACTGCCCTTTATGTTCATCAGCCTGTCAATCCTTTCTGCCACCGCTTTTTCAGTTTCCACAAAGGCGGGGTGATCGGTCGGTATACTATTCGTGCGGATTTCATCGGCCAGGTAATTGCCCACCGTATAGGGAATCACAAAATAGCCATCGGCCAGTCCCTGCATAAGGGCAGAAGCACCCAGGCGGTTTGCCCCATGGTCGCTGAAATTAGCCTCACCCAAAGAATACAGGCCGGGTACCGTGGTCTGCAGTTCGTAGTCAACCCAAAGACCGCCCATCGTATAATGAACCGCCGGGTAGATACGCATGGGCTGTTCATAGGGGTTTTCGCCTGTTATTTTCTCGTACATATCAAACAGGTTACCGTACTTTTCTTTTACCACTTCCTTTCCCAGTTGTATAACTTCTTCTTTGGGCGCATTTTCTTTGCCATGGATACCGCATTCAATTTTGCCATAACGTTCAATGGCAGCCGCAAAATCAAGAAATACCGCCTGTTTGGAAGAGCCTACGCCGTAACCGGCATCGCATCTTTCTTTGGCAGCACGGGATGCCACGTCGCGCGGTACCAGGTTGCCAAAAGCAGGATACCTTCTCTCCAGGTAATAATCCCTTTCATCTTCGGGTATCTCATTTCCCTTTCTTGTATCGCCTTGTTTTTTGGGTACCCATATTCTTCCGTCATTGCGCAAGCTTTCACTCATCAGTGTAAGTTTGCTCTGGTGGTCTCCACTTACAGGTATGCAGGTTGGATGTATTTGTGTGAAACAGGGGTTGGCAAACAAGGCGCCTTTTTTGTGGGCTTTCCAGGCAGCGGTAACATTGCTGCCCATGGCATTTGTGCTCAGGTAAAACACGTTGCCGTATCCACCGGTACATAACAGTACCGCATGGCCGAAATGTCTTTCCAGCTCACCACTTATTAAATTGCGGGTAATGATTCCGCGGGCCTTTCCGTCGATGGTTACCACGTCCAGCATTTCATGGCGGGCATACATTTTTACATTGCCCAGGGCTACCTGGCGTTCCAGTGCCTGGTAAGCGCCAATAAGCAATTGCTGACCGGTCTGTCCGGCAGCATAAAAAGTACGCTGTACCTGTGTACCGCCAAAGCTGCGGTTGCTGAGCAAGCCGCCATATTCTCTTGCAAATGGAACACCCTGTGCCACACACTGATCAATGATATTGGCGCTTACTTCAGAAAGACGGTGCACATTGGCTTCACGGGCGCGGTAGTCGCCCCCTTTAATGGTATCGTAAAACAAACGGAATACAGAGTCGCCGTCGTTCTGATAATTTTTTGCTGCATTAATGCCTCCCTGTGCTGCAATGCTGTGTGCCCGGCGGGGAGAGTCCTGGAAGCAATAGGCTTTTACTTTATAACCCAGTTCGCCCAGCGATGCGGCAGCAGAAGCGCCCGCCAAACCGGTGCCAACAACAATTACTTCTATTTTTCTTTTGTTGGCCGGATTTACCAGTTTTACATGGCCTTTGTAATCTGTCCATTTTGCATCGAGCGGTCCGGAAGGAATTTTTGAATTCAGCATAATATAAAAAATGTGCTAATGTGAAAATGTGCTAATGTGAAAATTCGTTCAAATCAGCGTTCAAATCTACGGTGCCACCATTGCTTTAGTCTCTTACTCACGCCTCAAGTCTGACGCTTCACGATTACTAACTCACCCAGCCCATATACATACTTACAGGCATCATGGCAAAAACAAACGGTACGATTACGGAAAAAGCCAGGCCGGTCGCTTTTATTAATACGATGTACCTTTTGTTGTGTACGCCCAATGTTCTGAAAGAACTCTGGAAACCGTGCATTAAATGATAGGCCAGCGAAATGCATCCAAGTATGTATAGTATTACAATCAGCAGGTTTCCCTGGAAGACTTTCAGCATTTCGGCGTAGAGGTTATGAATTTCTTTTCCATCCATATAAGTAACGGGCTCCAGGCTATGGATAGAAGCTATGCCCCCAAGACGGCTGGGTGTCCAGAAATGATAAATATGCATAATCAGGAACAGCAAAAGAAGGGTTCCCAGCAGGCCCATGCTGCGGCTATACCATTTGCTGCCATTGTTGCCATAGGCCACGGCATATTTTACCGGTCTGCGGTTGTTATTTTGCGCCGTTAGCACGTAGCCCTGTATGATATGAAGAAAAATGCCGGCAAACAATCCTATTTCGAGTATTCGTATAACTACGGCAGAGCCCATAAAATGAGCGGCTTTATTAAACATTTCCCCCCCGTCATTGGCCCAGATACAAGCATTTAACCCGGCATGCACAACTAAAAACAGGATTAGCGAAATACCGGTTAGCGACATTACCAATTTTTTGCCTACCGATGAAGTAAAAAACTCGGACCATTTCATTTGTGAAGTATTAATTAAAAAACAAACAGGGGCTTTCTTTGTTTACTGAAGATAAGGGTATTGTGAAAGCGATTGCTGCAAAAATAGTACACGAACCGCTAGTTCAATGACAAATGGCCTTTTTTTTTACGGCCGCTGCATCTATGCTGTAAACACATGGTAAATCGCCGTAGTTTCTTATCTTAGCCGCCCTAAACTATAATGGCATGGCAAAAAAAGTGGAGGATTTTGACGCGAACCTGGCAGGTGAAGAAGGACAAAATGAAGAAGCTAAAACCAGTTGGTTTAAACGTATTAAAAAAGGCATCTTAACCACTACAGCAGAGAAAAAAGAAGCGCCCGAAGGATTATGGGTAAAATGCCCTGAATGCAATTATATATGCACTGTAAGCGAGTTGCGTGAGCATTTGTTTACCTGCCCCAGGTGTAACCATCACCACCGGATAGGAAGTGATGAATATTTTGAGATACTGTTTGATAATAATGAATACCAGGTAATGTTTGAGAATATCCGCTCCAAGGATTTTTTGCATTTTACCGATCTCAAATCTTACGGGAAGCGTCTTGAGGAAACCTGGAATAAAACGGATATTACCGATTCCATACGCGTGGCAGCAGGCAGGTTAAAAGAAAATGATTTTGTAATTGCCTGCATGGATTTTGAATTTATCGGTGGCTCGCTGGGCAGCGTTATGGGTGAACGTATTTCAAGGGCTGTTGACTATTGTCTTGAACATCGCACACCTTTGATGATCATTTGCAAAAGCGGTGGCGCCCGTATGATGGAAAGCGCTTTTTCACTGATGCAACTGGCCAAGGTTTCCGGGAAATTATCGCAACTAACCGATGCAAAGATTCCCTACCTCTCTTTATTAACGGACCCTTCCTTTGGCGGCATCTCGGCCTCTTTTGGCATGCTGGGCGATTTGAATATTGCTGAGCCAGGTGCATTGATTGGCTTTGCCGGTCCCCGCGTTATCAAAGAAACCATTAAAAAGGATTTACCCGAAGGTTTTCAACGCAGCGAATTTCTGCTGGAACATGGGTTCCTGGATTTCATTGTAGACAGGAAAGAAATGAAGGAAAAGCTGGCAACTTTGCTGGTGCTTTTCAAAAATTAAAAAGTCAAAATTTAAAAATCAAAAGCTTAAGAGGCCTGACCGTTAATGATGCTATGGTTGTATGAACCGGTCCCGGAACTTCAATTTTACTTTTTGAATTGAACAAGCCGATTAAGTTTTTTTACTTTTTAATTTTGCATTTTGAATTAATTATGGCAGAATTAAGAAACAGGGCGGCGTTTCACGAGTATTTTATTGAAGACACTTATGTGGCGGGTATGGTATTGGTAGGCACCGAAGTAAAAGCGCTTCGTGCCGGCAAAGCCAGCTTTAATGACAGCTATTGCTATTTTGTTGAAGGGGAGTTATTTGTAAAAAGCCTGCATATCTCTGAATATGCCTATGGTACCACACAAAAACATGAACCTACCCAGGAAAGGAAATTGTTGCTTACCAAAAGGGAATTGAAAAAACTGGAAGCAAAGACCACGGAAAAAGGTTACACCATAGTGCCGTTGAAAATTTTCTTTAACGAAAAAAACCTGGCTAAAATAGAGATAGGTATTGGCAAGGGTAAAAAACTGCACGACAAAAGAGAGACCATTAAAGGAAGGGATACCGACCGGGAGATAAAAAGATACCTGAACAAATATAGCTAAAAATCAAAAGAAGAATAAAGGCCAAACAGCATAGTCAAAGAGACCGAAAACGCGTTGCGTAAAAGTTAAAAATGCGCTGGCAGCCCCCTAAAAGCGGGTATTTCAGCAGGGAAACCGGCCTACTGCTTACATACATTATACATTTTTATCATTTTCTCTTATCTTCATGGCATGCGCATATTATTGATACTATTTTTAGTTGTTGTAACTGCTTGCGTGCAGGCCCAGACAGTTACCGGTAACTGGTATGGCCTTGCAGAACCCAGGGGCAAAGGTGCTAATACCAATAATTATCTTACCGAACTTATTCTTAAACAAAAAGGCAATGAAGTAGAAGGCGTATTTGGTTATTATTTCCGCAGTGGTTACCAGAGTTACTACATAAGAGGGACCTATAATCCTAAAACCAGGTCGTTAATCATCAAAAACCTGCCCATGGCCTATTTTAAAAACAGGGATATTGATGGAATAGAATGCCCGATGGATTTTTCCGCCACCCTGGTTATTTCTAAAGTAAAATCTACGCTAAGCGGTGCGTTTGTAAGCCAGGAAAAATACAAGTATACCTGTCCGGAACTGGCTTTTAGTTGTACACTCGACATTGATGAAAAAACGCAGGATAGCCTTATTAAAAGTAATGCCGGCAACATAAAAAAATACTGGAAACCACGCAGTGAAGAACTTGTTATCAATACTAAGGATATTTCTACTGCGGCAATGGCTGGACGACTGACCGAAATTGTCGCGAAGGACACGACATTGGAAAAAAAGGATTCTGCGGTAACTTTGAAAGTGTCGCCTGGTATTTCTGCAGATTCACTGACGGCAAAGGCCGCTGAAGAAGAAAGGAAAAAAGAACTGGAGAATCTGAAGGTGTCATTTGAAAAACGCAAGACCATCCTTAGTACCGAAATAGAAATTGAGAGCGATTCAGTGCGTATCAGTTTTTATGACAATGGCGATATTGACGGCGACAGTATCAGTGTATTTATAAATAAAACGCCTGTGCTCACCCACCAGGCGTTGTCGGAAAGGGCGTTGAATATGTATCTTGCGATGAACCAGGAAACCTCAAATACAGAGGTGAGCATGTTTGCCGAAAACCTGGGTAAATTTCCTCCCAATACAGCCCTGATGGTAATTAGCGACGGAGCAAAAAGGCATGAAGTGTTTTTGTCAAGTAGTCTTACCCAAAATTCTGCTGTGGTACTTAAAAGGAAAAAGCCCGGGCATTAATAATTACCAACAAACGCAGCTAAAAACTAGTACAGGCGTTGATAATAAGTTGTTGGGATATCGCAACAGGATGCCTGCGGTAAAAAAATCAATTGCATATTGCCAAAACGAACAGAATCAGTTTGTGACTGAGCTTGTCCATTTTGAATAAATTGAAAGGTAAGCAGCCAGTCGCCGCTATTGGCCGATGGCTTTATTTTGTAAGTTCCTGTAAGGGAAATAATATTGGCATGGGTTGTTTGAAAGCTGCTGTCTCCAGAAAAAACGCAGGTATTGCCATTACCAGGCTCGTACTCAATCTTGCCTGCAATGTCGCCAATTTGCTCTCTCAATTCCCATTTACCGGTAATCATATGGTTGCCAGCCGCACGGTTGGTTTTACTACATGCAGCCAGGCACAAACCTGCAAGGCCTGCTATTAAAAATAATGATGTTTTCATGCCCTTTTTCTTATTCTGACAGCATAAAAACGTCTTCCGTTGCAGGCAGCGGGCGGGGTAGAATATTATCTTCCTTTTTTTACGAACCCTTAGTGTATATAAATGATTTGCCCGGAGTTGCCGTGTAAAATCCGGCAATTCCGGGCAAAGAGATTACGACCGCAGCCTCAGTCACTAAAATAATTCCGGCTGATCTTTGGAATCATTTTTTCTTTTTTCCCATTCCATTTTTACACTCTTGCTAAAATCTACCAGCTTGGCGCCAACCGCTTTCCAGCCCATTACCTCCACCATTTTTATTACTTTAAATTTCGCTTTGCGCACCTGGTCGCCACGCCCTGTCTGCACGGCAAGTATGGGTTCTTCGTCTGTAGATACGGCCTCCAGGTAATTGCCTTCTCCTTCTTTTATAAATGAAAATTTATTGTGAAGGGTAGTGGTCTCAATTTTGAAACGTTTAATATTAAATTGGACTTTCTCTTTATCAAGATATACAGCTGTAACTATTTTCTCCGGGTGGAATTTTTGTATCTCCAGCACTTTTTCGGCATCTATCCGCTGGGTTAGTTCCTGGTCTGTAATTTCATAGGTTCCGTCCTTATAAAAAATAAGGATGCGGTCTTCTGCATCAAAACTTCCCAGGTAAATACCTTTTTCTTCTGCCGACAAACGGCCGAACTTATCATCAAACCACAATTTTTTTGCGCTTAGGGTCGATTTGCCGGCTTCCTTAAATTTCACCGATTTTACCGGGTACTTGGTTACCTGGTTACCCATACTGCTGCGTCCCTTTATTTCCATTTCTTCAAAATAGAAATCAAGTTCTTTAATGCGTGCGGAACTGCCGGGCGTAAGCACAATCTTTACTACTTCAGCTTCACCATTTGGATTTACAGAGAGATAATGCACTTTGCTTTTTTCGTGCCCCTTGGTAAGATCATATTCCTTGTCTCTTGTAATACCGGTTACATTGAACCGTTTGGCGTAGCTGACACCGGTTGCACCATCCACATATATCATATTGTAAGTGGTGCGTTCGTCATTTTTTGTAAAAATGGCAGCATGCAGGATGTCTTTACCAATATAGGTTTTGTCTGCTACCTTCACCACCTTCATAATACCGCGTTTGGTAAATACTATGATATCATCAAGGCTGGAACAATCCAGCACAAACTCATCTTTCTTAAGACCGGTACCAATAAAACCATCTTCGCGGTTCATGTACAGTTTTGCATTGGCAATGGCTACCTGTTTTGCCTGTATGGTGTCGAACTGTTTGATTTCAGTTTTACGTTGCCGGTTCTTTCCATACTTCTGCAAAAGCCCTTCAAAATAGGCAACTGCATAATCAACCAGGTTGGCGAGGTCGTGTTTTACTTTCTTAATATCGGCTTCCAGTCCTTTTATCTGTTCATTCAGTTCATCTATATCCAGTTTATAAATACGGCGGACAGGCTTTTCTGTAAGCTTCACTACATCTTCGCGGGTAATATCCCTGCGCAGTTGTTTGCGAAAAGGGCCAAATGCTGCGGCTATGGCATCCAGTACTTTTTCCCAGGTAGCATGTTTCTTTTCAAGCTCCTTGTAAATTTTTTCCTCAAAAAATATTTTCTCCAGCGAAGTATAATGCCATTTTTCCAGCAGTTCGGCCAGCCGTATTTCCAGTTCCTTTTTTAATAACTCTTTGGTATTGTCGGCAGACACCTTTAATAATTCGTGTATACCAAGGAATTTTGGTTTGTCTTCAATAATTACACAGGCGTTGGGCGAAATGCTTACTTCACAATCTGTAAATGCGTAAAGGGCATCAATGGTAATATCGGGTGAAATGCCGGGCGCCAGGTCTACCTGTATTTCCACATCGGCGGCCGTATTATCGGTTACTTTTTTAATTTTTATTTTTCCCTGGTCATTGGCTTTTACAATACTGTCCATTAAAGTGGCCGTGGTTACACCATAGGGCACGTCTTTTATTATCAGTGTTTTCTTGTCGGCCTCTTCAATCCTGGCGCGTACCCTTACTTTGCCACCGCGTTTCCCTTCGTTGTAATTGTCTACATCAATCATACCCGCGGTAAGAAAATCCGGGTATAGTTCGAAGCGTTTGCCACGCAGGTATTTCATGGCCGCTTCGCAGAGTTCACAAAAATTATGGGGTAGTATTTTTGTGGAGAGACCAACAGCAATACCTTCTGCTCCCTGTGCCAGCAGCAGGGGGAATTTCATAGGCAGTGTTACCGGCTCATTTTTTCTGCCGTCGTAACTCAGTTGCCATTCAGTAGTTTTTGCATTGAATGCCACTTCCAGGGCAAATTTTGAAAGACGCGCTTCTATATAACGTGCTGCGGCGGCATCATCGCCGGTACGCACATCACCCCAGTTACCCTGTGTTTCAATCAACAAATCCTTTTGTCCCAGGTTTACCAGTGCATCGCCTATACTGGCATCTCCATGCGGATGGTATTGCATGGACTGGCCAATGATATTGGCCACTTTATTAAAGCGGCCATCGTCCATTTCCTTCATGGCATGAAGGATACGGCGCTGTACAGGTTTCAGGCCATCTTCTATGGCGGGAACCGCTCTTTCAAGAATTACATAGGAAGCATAGTCCAGGAACCAGGTTTTGTACTGTCCCTGCAAACCATTGTCGTTGTTTAAAAAGTCAGTTGCTTTATTTTTAGCGGCACTCATTGTTGTAAAACCTGTTTTTAAATTATAATCGTCTTTTCCGGCTAAAATTATTCAGTTGTCTGAAGTGCGGCAGATTTTGCTTTTACTTCAAAATCCTTCATTTTCTTTGCTTCACCCTGTACGTCCAGCAGTCCTTCTGCAATCATTCCTTTCAGCCGCCATAGCAGGTAGGCATCTCCGGTAGTATTTTTTGCTTTTGCCAGGAACTGGTGTATCAGCTTACTGGCTTTCTGCCAGTCGCCGGTGATAAAGGTTTTCAATTCCTGGTCATAAAAATCATATCCCTTTTGTACCAGTTTTTTCCCTCCCTCCAGCAATCGTACGCCCTTGTCTTCCTGGCAAATTTTTGTCCATTCATCGGGGTCTACTTCAAATTCACTCAGTGTAACCGGTCTCGCCAGGCGTTTTGCTTTTATGAATTCCTTTGGTGGAATAATGTGCAACCATTCAGGATAAAAAATATTTCCTTTGTCGTTAATAAAAGGAAGATTGTTAAGGTACAAAATGAAAACACGTCCCTGGAAATCTTTCAACTGGCTGATGAGCCAGTAGTAACCACTTACATCGTGTTTATTTTGTGCTGCCCAGATCCATACAATTTCTTTTGTATCAGTGCCAAGGGCTTCAATCAATCCGGCCACCAGTTTATTATCGTCAATTTCGCCGGTTTCCGTTTTGCCATCGTAGTCGCCACCCGCCAGCACGTCCTTCCACCAAAGTCTACGGGCTTCTGTTCCTTCGGCCGAATAAATATTGCCCAGCGGGCCAACGGCATAGTCGTCTTTTACCTGCAGTACATTTCCCTGCATTGTTTCATCCATTGCGATGGCCTGTTTCAATACAGCCACATCTGCTTCATTGAAAACGATATGTATCATTTTGTAATTAGTAGTTAATAATTAAAAATTTAAAAGTAAAAATTAAAAAGTAAAAAGTGATGCGCACAAAAGCAGCCTGTTTTGACTTTTTAATTTTGACTTTTGACTTAACGTTCTGCAGCTGCCGCGTCTTCCACCAAATCAACCTCAATCTTCAGGTTGTCAATAATGAACTCCTGCCTGTCCGGCGTATTCTTACCCATATAATAGTCCAGTATCTCCTGGATATGTGTTTCGGGCATAATCATTACCGGTTGTTTGCGCATATCCGAGCCAATAAAACGGGCAAATTCGTCGGGGCTAATTTCGCCCAAACCTTTAAACCTGGTTATTTCCGGTTTGCCTGTCAGTTTTTTTACAGCCATTTTTTTCTCCGTTTCATCATAGCAATAGATGGTTTCCTGTTTGTTGCGCACCCTGAACAAAGGCGTTTCCAGTATATACACATGCCCGTTCTTTACAATGTCGGGAAAAAACTGCAGAAAAAAAGTCATCAGCAGTAATCGTATGTGCATACCATCTACATCGGCATCAGTGGCCACCACAATATTATTATACCGCAGGCCTTCATAACCTTCTTCAATATTGAGTGCATGCTGCAGCAGGTTGAACTCTTCATTTTCGTACACTACTTTTTTTGTAAGACCGAAACAGTTCAGCGGTTTTCCGCGCAAACTGAACACTGCCTGGGTTTCCACGTTTCTTGCCTTTGTAATTGAACCACTGGCGCTGTCTCCTTCGGTAATAAATATAGTGCTCTCGTTTTGCTTCTCCAGTATGCTTTCTTTTTCTTTGCCACTTGGTTCGTCGTTGTAATGAAAACGGCAGTCGCGTAATTTCTTATTGTGCAGATTGGCCTTCTTTGCGCGCTCGTTGGCCAGTTTTTTTATACCTGCCAGTTCTTTTCTTTCACGTTCATTTTGTTCGATGCGTTTTTTAAGTGCTTCAGCCACGGCGGGGTTTCTGTGCAAAAACAAATCCAGGTCGCGTGCAAGAAAATCACCAATAAAATTTTTCATGGAGGGGCCGCCTTCATATACCACCTGCGAACCAAGCTTTGTTTTTGTCTGGCTTTCGAACACAGGCTCCTGTACGCGTACAGAAATAGCGGCGCTTATACTACCCCTGATGTCGGTAGCATCATAATCTTTTTTATAAAAATCGCGGATGGTTTTTACATAGGTTTCTTTGAATGCAGCCAGGTGGGTTCCTCCCTGGGTAGTAAACTGGCCATTTACAAACGAATAATATTCTTCGCCATACTGGTTTTCGTGTGTAATGGCTACTTCAATATCTTCTCCCTTCAGGTGTATGATGGGATAACGCAGTTCATCTTCATTGGTTTTACGCTGTAACAGATCAAGTAAACCATTCTTTGAAATATAGCGTTTGCCATTGTAGTTGATAACCAGTCCGGCGTTCAGGTAGCAATAATTCCAAAACTGGTTGTCGAGGTATTCGTGTATATAGTGGAATTTTTTAAAGACCGTTTCATCGGGTATAAAGGTAACCAGTGTGCCATTGTCTTCGGTAGTCTTTGTTTCCTTATGCTCTTTCACCAGCACACCTTTTTCAAACTCAGCGGTTTTTTCTTTTCCTTCCCGGAAGGCGGTCACTTTAAAATAGCCGCTTAAGGCATTTACCGCTTTTGTACCAACACCATTCAGTCCAACGCTTTTCTGAAAGGCTTTGCTGTCGTATTTGGCACCTGTATTTATTTTGCTCACCACATCCACTACTTTGCCCAGTGGTATACCGCGGCCAAAATCGCGTATGGTTACGGTACCTTTTTCAATGGTTACATCTACATGTTTGCCATAGCCCATGGTATGTTCGTCAATACAGTTGTCCAGTACTTCTTTCAGCAATACGTAAATACCATCATCGGGGCTGCTGCCATCGCCCAGTTTTCCGATATACATACCGGGGCGCAGACGGATATGTTCTTTCCAGTCAAGACTTTTAATGCTGTCTTCCGTATAATCGAACAGGTTTTTATCTTTCTCTGCCATATTTTTTCAATTCTCTGTTATGAATTCAACTAACGATGATTACTGCCTGCTGTTGCCTTTGGTGAACAACAATTATCCCCCGCACTGAGAATCACTAAATCTTTTAGTAAAATAAGTGCAGGCAAATATAACAAAACGGCATGGCTACTGTCTTAATAGATTTATACACTTATGTGGAAAATAAACCCTTAATTGTACCATTTAATTTTCTGTAACTGTGGCAGTTAGCCCCTGTAACTTATGGCACAGTCCTTGATTTTCCATTTTATACCCTGATTAGCAAAAGATAATCCTATTACTATGTCAGGAAAATCCGAAGGCAAGTATTTATCATCTTTAAAACGTATAGTTTATGAAAGCATTTAAAGCAGGCATACTGGCACTGAGCATTGCAACAGCAGGATTATTTGCATTTAAAAGTATTGATACTGGTTCAATAAAAGGTACGGTTACACCAGCTGATGGGGCAACAAAGGTTTGGGCCTTGTCGAGCATGGATACCCTTAAAGCTGATATACAAGGTGGTAGTTTTGAGATAATGAATGCCAAGGCAGGGTCGTACAGGCTGATTGTAGAAGCCAAACCGCCGTACAGAAATACGGCCAAGGATAATGTGGTGGTGGTGGATGGTCAGCCAACCAATGTGGGTGAAATAAAATTGAACCAGTAAACTATTTACTAAAATTTAGTGACCGTATGAAAAGGCGGGGCGTTAGAAGCCCTGCCTTTCTGTGCGTACCAGGACCGAAAAATAGTGTTATGAATTAGGGGAAACTAGTGGTATAAACGTTTATATTTGCAGCCCGGTAATCGTCTTCGTAGCTCAGTTGGTAGAGCAGCTGACTCTTAATCAGCGGGTCCACGGTTCGAGCCCGTGCGGGGACACCAAATTTGAAAAGGCTTCTTGTACAGGAGCCTTTTTTATGTTATTCAGTTTTACACGCAATGGATATATACCAGCAACAAAACAACAGGCTGGTTACCCTTACAGGTGTTTCAGTAAATACCGGGGGCAACCAGTTGCTCACAGATATTCATCTCAGCATTCAGCAACATGAACAATGGGCCATTATTGGGCATTCCGGCAGCGGGAAAACTACCCTTGCCCATGTACTGCAAGGGAGGATTTTCTACAGGGGCGAACTTATCTTTCATTTTCCGGAAAATAGCAATGGCCATATTGAATTGATTGAACAGCAACACCATTTTAAGAATTTAAGCAATACCAGCAATTTTTACTACCAGCAAAGATTTAATGCTTCAGAAGCCGGCGACAGCATAACGGTTGCTGATGCATTGAAAGGATATACCGACAGTGAACATTGGATAGAATTGCTTCATTTGAATACACTGTTGAATGAACCATTGCTGCAATTGTCGAACGGAGAGAACAAGCGGCTGCAATTGGCAAAAGCATTACTGGCCAAACCAGCCCTGCTTATTCTCGACAATCCTTTTATTGGCCTCGACGTGGCAGGAAGAAAAACATTGCACACCATACTGGGCAATATTTGCCTGCAGGGCATTCACATAATAGTTATTACAAGTCCTGCCGAATTGCCTGAATGTATTACACATGTTGCGGTATTGGAAAATGGGCATTTGGTATCGGCTCAAAAAAAACAGGACTACCTGCAGCAACCTGTTGACGGGCATAAGGCGGCCAGCATAAATACAGCGTTGCTGCGGCAATTGCAACCACCTGCCGGAGATGATTTTATACTGGCCGTGAAAATGAATAATGTTACCATCCGGTACGATGAGAAAATAATCCTGGACAATATTAACTGGGTGGTAAAAAAAGGAGAGTGCTGGAATTTGTCGGGCCCCAATGGCGCAGGCAAATCAACGTTGCTTAGCCTGGTTACCGCAGATAACCCACAGGCTTATGCCAATAAAATTATATTGTTCGACAGGCAGCGGGGATCCGGCGAAAGCATCTGGGACATAAAAAAGAATATTGGTTTTGTCTCGCCCGAGCTGCATGTGTTTTTCGAACAGCACGCCACTTGTTTTGAAGTGATAGCATCGGGATTATTTGATACCATTGGGTTGTTCAGGAAATTATCCGCAGCACAGGAAGAGCGGATTGTCTTGTGGATGCGTTTGATGGAACTGGAACCATTTCAGCATAAAAGAATATTCCAGTTATCCACCAGCCAGCAACGAATGGCCCTGCTGGCAAGGGCACTTGTAAAAAATCCGCCTTTATTAATACTGGATGAACCCACACAGGGACTTGACGAAATACAAACCGGCTATTTTAAAAACCTGGTGAATGAAATTTGCAGTAGTTTCAAAACAACGCTCATCTATGTGAGCCACTATACGGCCGATTTGCCTTCCTGTATCAATCATTTTTTAAGACTTGAAAATGGCGTGGTGCAATAAGATGCCGCCGGGTCGCACAGCGTTAGCAGAGAAAAGGAGGACTAAGGTTGCAAAAACTCTTTTTCTCAGTTAGCGCTGCGCGAGATAGTAATTCATTAAAAAGATTGAAAAGAAAGTCGCACAGAGTTAGCAGAGAAAAAGAGGACTAAGGTTGTAAGAACACTCTTTTTCTCAGTTAGCGCTGCGTGAGATATTTATTGAATAAAGATTTTTGCGTTGGCCGCCGCATTTTTTGCATAAAGGTTGATGGCGTAGATGCCTCTTACTGGCTTTTTATCGGTAAATGAAAAATTAATATTAAATGCATCCGTTACCTGTTTTTCCTGCTTCCATACTTCTTTGCCCCCCAGGTCGGTTATTTGCACAGTAACGGTGCCGGTTAACTTATTTTCCAACGAAACGGTAAACTGATCTGTAACGGGGTTGGGATAAATTTTAACGCGTACGCCTGTAACCGTTTGATTTGATTTTAAAAGGATGACGGAAGAGTAACGGGTGCTGCCCGATTTCTCCACAATTTTTATGCGGTAATAATAGAGTGATTTTGATAAATTGAGATCGTCAAAATTATAAGTGTATTTTACCTGTGAATTGACGGCGCTAACGGTACCAATCTTTGTAAAAGCAGCTGCATCATCAGAACGCTGCACCTCGTAAGCATCTATGTCAGATTCCTGGTCAACATCCCATTGCAGCACCACTTTATTGCTCAGCCATTTGCCGGTAAAAGATAATAGTTTAACGGGAAGCGCTACAGATGTTTTAAAAATAGGCAGCGTAGTATAAGGTTGAAATAATACCTGTTGCAACTGATCGTCGGTCATTTCAAACCATTCCTGCAGCACCGAATAATAAACTGCCCTGAAATCATATTGCATGGGTACCTGGTCGTTTACGGTGGCATAGGCAGGTAGTACCGGGTTAGTGCCGATCATAACCGGGTTAACACCTGAACCAAAAAAGAAAACCGGATTGCCCACACCGTGGTCGGTACCGCCGCTGTCATTTGATTTAATCCGGCGGCCAAATTCTGTAAACGTCATTGCTGCAACACGGTTATCAACCTTCATGGCTACAAGGTCCTGCTGAAAAGCGCCCACCGCCTGCGACAGCATGGTTAATAATACTGAATGGAAACCCTTGGTGGTATCATTTCCGTCTACCTGGCTGGAATGGGTGTCGAAACTTATCGGGTGATTTACTACGTATACAGGTGTTTTCAATCCACCTTTTATAAGACGGGCCACAATCTTTAACTGGTCGGCCAGTGAGTTATTGTCGGGATAGGTGGCCATGGTGTTTGCTGCGCTGAATGCTTTGGTTATCACATCTGCATATGCGTTAGTCTGTGTTTTGATTAAACGCAGAAAAGTCAGCTCATGTCCGTAGGCATTGGCAGGTGCCGCATCTACCTGTCCTGTTACAAGGTTATAAAATGAACTTGGATCGGTAACCGTGAAAGCAGTATTGATACTGCTGGCCTGTGTTACAATAGATGCCTGCAAACCAATCTGAATCGCCAGTGGATCGGGCATCTCAGGATGATCGACAGGGTAACCAACAGGAAAACCAGGAAAGGATGTTTCCTGTGCCCGGCCCAGCCAGCCTGTTGCCAGCGTTATGTTTGCGGCGGACCCGGTAAGCCAGATATCAGAAGCACGAAAATGTGAGAAATTGGGGTTATCATAACTAACACCCTGCACAATATTCATCTGCCCGTTATTGTACAGGTTTTGCAATTCTGGCATGGAAGGATGAAAGCCTGTTTGCGGCAGCCCGTTTAATGGCAATACCTTGTTCGACGGAATCATGATATTACTGCGGGCATTGGCTATCTGGCTGTACTGATCCAGGGGTATAACCGTATTGAGGCCGTCGTTGCCACCACTCATTTGTATCAGTACCAGTACTTTCCCGTTACTCAAAGATTGCTCGCCCAGCAGTTTCAGCAGCGGGCTGGCGGCGGTAGCCTCCAGCGGCAATCCATTTAATAAAAGGGGTAGGGGTATGGCCGATGTAAATTTCAGAAAGTCTCTGCGCTTCATAATAAAATTACTTGGGTAATAAAACAAACGGGCATTAATATAATTGGTATTCTTCCAGGTTGGTGATATAGTAAACTAGGGCATCCAGGCGTTGGCGTACAACCAGTTCCAGTGAGCTATTTCCCGGGGTAGCGATATAGGCGTTCCAGGCATTTGTCCAGTAATAATCGGGTGTATTATCGACATCAGGATTATTCAGCAGGATGCTTTTTATGCTTTTCTTTTGTGCATCAGACAAATCTGCCGGTAAAAGAAAATGAGTAAAGTTGGCTATTACTGCATTAGGATCTCCCGGGTTCGAAAATTGTTTATTAAATGCTATGGAATCAATTTTTATATAGATAAGATTATACGGTTCCAGCTGGTTACCCGTACTGGCATATAAATTCAGGCTCTGGGTTCTTGCCTGAATGGTGGTGCTGTTTATCCAGGCCTCATAATAAACCGGCTCCTGCCGGTAAGCAGCCCAGCCAGAGATGTCTATTGGATCTGCAATTCGCTGCCCTGCATTGTCTGCCTGTACTTTAAAATGCCGCCAGTATAAATAAGTAAGATCAACCGGGGTGGTTGGAATGGCCAGGGCCAGTTCCCTGTTAAAACCCACAAAAAGATCTATGGGGCTTTTTATGATACAGCCAATGTTAAGTGGATCAAAAAAATGTTCACTGGTAAACAGGGCCTGCAATACAGGTGCAATTTCATAATTGCTGTCGCGAAAAATTTTAGCCAGCGGTGCAATCACATTTTGTTCTTCTGAATCATCAATAACATAATAGACGAACCAGCGGTACAAACACCTTACCAGGTATTTTGCACATTCGTCGGTAGCCAGTATCATATCCAGTAACGCATCTGTTTCATACTGGCCATTGGCGCCAGCCTGCCCCGATATAACGGTATTGTTATAAAAAGCGGAAAATTGTTTATCGGATGTATCGTGCTGCGTATCGTCGAAATAACTGGAGAAAGAGCCGTCTGCATTGGGTGTTCTGCGCCAGCCTGTCAAAACCCGGGCTGCCGCCCTTACATCGTCTTCTGTATAATGAGAATCAGGTCCTTTTCCTACGGTAAACAATTCCTGTAGTTCACGCGCGTAATTTTCATCTGGTGCTACGGCACTGTTCAGGAATCCGTTCAGTACAAAAAGCATGTGCGGGTCTACAGTAATGGCTTTTATAATAGTTCTGAAATTGCCCAGCGCATTTGTCCGCAGTGTATGATAGTGTTGCCAGATGGCCCTTGGCTGGTTAAATTCATTGGTGCGGGCGCCAAAATGATTGGACCAGAACAATGTCATTTTCTCAAGCAGATCAGTATTTTGGTTGATAAGCTGTCCATACCACCAGGGCTTAAAAGAATATTCGGTACGGTAAAAAGCCAGCAGGCTATCGCCGTTATCGGGCACGGAAAAATCTACCCATGAAGCACCGTAAGGGCATCCCTGTGTATCATTGTATTCATTCTGGTACACATTAACCGGCGTGGTAGTGGGCATCTGCGTAACGGACATAAGAAAATTCACTGCTTCGGGTGCGCCACTCATGCCGCGTAAGATGTAAACCCCCTGTTGTGTGAGCCCAAAAGTTGTTCTTCTTAATAAATGAAAAATCTGCGTGTCTGTCCAGGGGCCAGTATAGGGGGCAAGGCCTGTGGTTGTTCTTAATGAAGCGAACGGCATTGATGCGTTCGCATATTTTTTAAAGAAAGGATCGTCTCCGGGAACTTTATTTTTTGCTGTCGGCGTGCCGGATTTTCTCAGGGATAAAAGCTCCCTCCTCGATAAAGTCTTGTTCATAGTGCAGTTTGTAGTCAGTAATGGATACAAATCATGGTTCAGAGAAAATTATGCCAATAAGGCGTATATCTCATATTAGAGAAAAAATATAGGCGGCAAAAATTAGCTAAGAGAACTTAAAGTGTTCTTGTACTTAAGTTTAGGAGGGGCGATCTGTGCAAAAATAGTATTTTCCGATCTGTTTTGCGTCAATGAGTGTTAAATATTGTTAATCCGTAACAAATTAGTAAAACGTTGTAAGTTGTTAATAATTAGTCGTTTATATGTTCAATCGACAAAATGTGGGAAATTTATAAATCCTCTTGTATGAAATAACACCCAAAAATGTAATTTTAGATCGCAGTCGGCCAGCATGGTTAAGTATTCTGTTTTAAAATGAATCTTTTTTGTTGGCAATTGTATTTACACATAATTCTTCACTTACTACCCCATTAGTATTTAGTAAAAGTTTAAAATTGTGTTGTATGTATTCTTATTCATTAATGGAAGCAGGTTGTTATTATTTAGTACAGGAGAAAGAAGATTCAGGTATTGCGCTTATTAAAATAAATTTTGAATCTGATCAGTGCGTATTTGTATCTAAATATGAAGAAATTGAAGTGCAGGAATGGAAAAAGAAATCAGATTCCATTCATGATATTATTGAGCTGCTGAGCGACGAGAAAGTGAAAGAATGGGAGGCTATATTTAATAATAGCCAGGATGCTTATTACGAGGAAGACGAGGAATAAGAATTTTCAATAAACCTCTTTATAAGCCGGCTGCTATGTGGCCGGCTTATTCAACTAAACAGGTGCCTGGCAAAAAACAATATATTCTTCTGCTGTATCTCTTTCCCTGCATTTATTTTTAATTGTTTGGGCCGGGTAAGTGTGCAATATCACTTGCGGCGTTCTGCGTCTGTCGCCGGTAATTTTAGTTTTTATAACCCGCATTTAATAATTTGCCTGCTTATAATATAATTGTAGTTTGATTAGCCAGCAGTCCATACAGCAAATTCTCAGCCGCATAGATATTGTAGATATTGTGGGCGGTTTCATAAAGCTTAAAAAGCGAGGCACCAATTATCTCGGGCTTTGCCCGTTTCACAATGAAAAATCTCCTTCATTTACGGTAAGCCCGGCCAAAGAGATTTACAAATGTTTTGGTTGCGGCCGCAGTGGTAATTCCATCAGTTTCTTAATGGAGCATGAGAAATACACTTATGCAGAAGCGTTAAGATGGCTGGCCAGCAAGTACAATGTAGAAATTGAAGAAACAGAAGCAAGCCCTGAAGTAAAATTAAAACAACAGGTAGCCGAAAGCCTTTACATTATCAACTCATTTGGACAAAAATTTTTTGAGGGTCAATTATTTACCACCGATGAAGGTATTGATATTGCCCTGAGTTATTTAAAACACCGCGGCTTCAGGGAAGATACCATTAAGAAATTCCAGTTGGGTTATTCGCCGGAAGGACGCCGGTCTTTTACCCAAAAGGCGCTTGACAGCCAGTTTAATCCGGAATACCTGGTAAAAAGCGGACTGGTGGCCATGCGCAATGACGAATTGCAGGATAATTACCGGGGCAGGATAATATTCCCGGTGCATAACAACAGTGGCAAAATAATTGGGTTTGGCGCAAGAATTATCAAAAACAATGACCGTGCCCCCAAATACATCAACACACCCGAGAACGAGCTGTATGTAAAAAGCAAAATTCTTTACGGTACTTATTTTGCCAGGCAGGCCATCGACAAAAGTAATGAGTGCTTGTTGGTAGAGGGCTACACCGATGTGGTGTCGCTGCACCAGGCCGGCGTAGAAAACGTGGTTGCCAGTGGTGGTACCTCGCTTACGCCCGATCAGTTAAGACTGGTAAAAAAATATACCAACAACCTTACTATTATATATGATGGCGATTCGGCCGGTATAAAGGCGGCGCTGCGCGGACTGGATTTGGCCCTGGAAGAAGGGTTGAACGTAAAACTTGTGCTAATACCGGATAAAGAAGACCCTGATAGCTATGTCAATAAAGTAGGACCGGTAGCTTTTAAAGAATTTGTAGAAAAAAATAAAAAGGATTTTGTTCTTTTCCAACTGGAGATTTCTTTACAGGATGCAGGGGCCGACAGCAATAAGAAAGCGGCTGTGGTGAACCAGATTGCCGAAACCATTTCAAAAATCAATAAGGCAGAAGATTTTACCAAACAGCAGGATTATATACGCCAGTGTTCACAGTTGCTAAGGATTGACGAAACGGGTTTAAATAACCTGGTCAACAAATTTATACGGGAAAGGGTTGGCAAAGCAGAGAGCAAACAGCAGCGGCAGGATGAAGCGCCGGGGGCTGATTTTTTTGATCCCAATGAACCGCAAACAGCCGCCACACAGGTTGAAGATGATACATTCAATCTCTTGTTTAAGGACGAAATGAATGAAAGGGCAGTAGTAAGGGCATTGGTTGAATTTGGCATCCGCGAGTGGGACGCAGAGAAAAAAGTGGCCGATTTTCTTTTTGATGAAATGATTGACGAAGATCTTTTTGACAACAAGCAATTGCTGCGGATTATTCATACCTATAAAACATGGTATGACGAAAAGCTGGAACCTACCGCTAAAAATTTTTTGTATCACGACGATCAGCAACTCAGTACACTGGTGGTTTCTATTATGGACGTTCAGTATGAGTTGAGCGATAAATGGAAATCGGAGTTTGAAATGCCCGTGCCAACGCGCGATGAATTGTACAGGGAGGAGGTGATCTCAACGCTTAATTATCTTAAAATCCGCAAGATAAAACGCATGATAGAGCAAAACCAGCAGGATATGCAGCAGCCACATAGTTCTGATGAGCTGATGATGCTGATACAAACGCACCAGCACCTTAAACAAATGGAGAGGGATTTATTGCTGCAATCCGGCGCGGTGATTGTGCGGTAGTTATCATTATCATTGAAACAAACTAGTGATGGTGTAGCGTTTTATCTGCTGTATCGCAGGCAGCCGCCTCACAGTGCTCATTCTCCCGTTCTGTTTCCAGGGTAACATGATGAATGTTTTTATGCAGCAACCCGTGTTTGAGTTCGCTTTTTATTTTTCTTTCTTCTTCGATGCTGGTGGTAACCGGTAAAACCAAATGAGCCGTTAATGCATTTTCAGTGGTACTGATAGCCCATATATGTACATGATGAAAGTCCTTCACACCGGCTATTTGCATGGCGAGGGCTTTTATTTCATCCAGTTTGATATCTGCGGGCACCCCATCCAGCGAAAGCCGCAGGCTGTTTTTGAGCAAACGCCAGGTGCTTAATAAAATAACAATGGCTATTGCAATACTGATAATACTGTCTATCCAGAACCAGCCTGTATAAACAATGATGATGCCTCCAATAACAATACCCACCGAAACAACAGCATCGCTCATTAAATGCAGGTAAGCGCTTTTTATGTTCATGTCTTTTTCCTTATCCCGCAAAAACAGCAACGCCGTTGCCGCATTAATAAAAATACCAATGCCCGCAATAATGGCTATGGTGGTGCCTTGTATTGGTTCGGGGTTTAAAAAACGGTGAATGGCTTCATATACAATTGCGCCAATAGAAAGCACCAGCACCATCGAATTGAAGAGCGCAACCAATATAGAAGTCTTGCGGTAACCGTATGTATATTTCTTATTCGATTTTACTTTTAGCAACCTGAAGGCCAGCAGCGAAAGTGCCAGGGCGCCTACATCGGCCAGGTTATGGCCCGCATCGGATAACAGCGAAAGTGAGTGAATGATGAGCCCGGCAATTACTTCTATGACAACAAAAAGGAAATTGAGCGATATGCCAATGATAAATGCCATGTTCACATTGGTAAGCGTTACTGCGTGATCATGATGGTGATGATGCGTATGTCCGTGCTGGTCTCCCATTTTTATATATTGTCGTTTTCGCTTTCATACCGGCTCAGCCTGTTCTGTAATTGCCGGTTACGGTACTGCATCTCTTTTATCTTTTCAAGCAGGTGCCCGATGGCTTCAATGCCCTCCAGGTTAATATCGAGATCGTAATGCAGACGAACCATTTTTTCTACTTCGTTCAACTGGGTTTCTGCAAAATAGGATTGTTCTTCAATAGTTGTTATTTCTACCAGTCCATACTGGTTCAGTAATTCAATAAAAGACGATTCAATTTTGTGGGTTACACAAAAATTATATACGGGTATCAGTTCCTTGTTTTCCATACGCGCAATTATTTAAGTGCCGCCAGTTGATTAAATAGTTCCTTTTGCTTGTCAGTTAGGTTAACGGGCAGCTTCACATTAAAAACAACATACAAATCCCCAAACTGTCCTTCTTTTTTATATATGGGGAATCCTTTTCCCTTTAACCTTACCTGTGTGCCGTTTTGTGTGCCGGGATTTATTTTAAGTTTTAATTTACCCGACATGGTTTCAATGGTTGTTTCGCCACCCAGTACGGCAGCATACAAATCAATTTCAGCATCCATAAACAGGTCGTTACCGGCGCGTTTCATTTTGGGGTCGTTGTTGATGACAAAAGTGATATACAGATCGCCGGCAGGGCCACCATTGGCGCCCGGCGCGCCATAACCTTTTAATTTTATGACCTGTCCGTTTTCAACACCGGCGGGTATGGTTATCCTTACATTTTTGCCATTTACCGTTAATGTTTGCTGGTGTGTAGTATAGGCATTCTGCAGGCTAAGCTGTAATTCTGCGTTGTAGTCCTGGCCTTTAAATTTGGTACGCCTGCCACCCCCCGTATTGCCAGCCTGGTTGCCAAACAAAGATGAAAAGAAAGAAGAAAAATCTTCGTCCTCAAAACCGCTGCTGCCTGCGCCGGTGTTATAAGAGCGGTAATTGCCCGCGCCGGATTGTTGCCTTGCATTTTCAAATTGCTCAGCATGTTGCCAGTCTTTGCCATACTGGTCGTACTTTTTTCTTTTTTCCGGATCGCTCAGTACTTCGTTGGCCTCATTTATCTGCTGAAATTTTTTGTGGGCCTCTTTATCGTTGGGATTTAAATCGGGATGAAGCTTGCGTGCCAGTTTGCGGTATGCTTTTTTTATCTCCTCCGCGCCCGCAGTTTTATTTACCCCCAGTATTTCATAATAATCTATAAACGCCATGCTATAAAATTAAGACAAATCAGGTTAACGGGCAGTCATTCCAACCAGGAAGGTTTGCATCGTGGTTGCGGGCAGGGGCCTGCTGTTCAAAGCCGGCGGGCTAAAAAAATGGCGCCAGTTTCTCGTGCAAGGCTGCAGGCATAGATGTTTTTTCTTTGGTAACGGCATCAATAAAATACAGCACCACTTTGCCCACCGTAAGCAGGCTGCCTGCTTCATTGCAAACCTCATGGTCGAACTCTATACGGTGGTTCTTCGGTAATTCTCTTAGTATTACTTTAACACTTAACAGATCGTCGTAGTGGGCGGGACGCAGGTATTTACAATGCAGTTCGGTAATGGGCATATAAGTACCCAGCGCTTCCATATTTTTATAGGTAAAACCAAGTTTCCGAATGGCCTCGGCACGGGCCACTTCAAAATATTGGGCATAGTTACCGTGGTATACCACATCCATCTGATCTGTTTCGGCATACCTGACTCTTACCTGCGTAGTTGACTCAAACATTATATTCTTGGTTTATCTGATGAATATCTTTAAAACTTTCTTAATGTTTCTGCCCGGATAAAATTATTTGTTAATTAATCCGTCTGCGCTTGCCTTGCCCGGACCGCATAAAAACACTGCCAGAAAGCTAACCAGGAAAAGAACAGGCAATTCATTTTTGCCAAATATATTTCCATGGTTTATCTTAAATACCACTACGCTCATAACGATAAGCAGGGGGATAACGGCCAGTCTTGTAAACAGCCCCAGTATGATAAACATGCTGCAAAAAAATTCTGCAAAGATGACAAGCGCCAGAGAGAGCGGGCTGCCGATGCCCATGAAATTGGTAAAACTGTATTTTTTTTCTGCAAAATGAATCAGTTTATCGTAGCCGTAGGGTATAATTAAGACCCCGGCAATAACCCTCAGAACAAACATAGCCATATTGAAAGCCCACTCGCGATAAGAAACAGACAGTAATTTTTTCATCCTCGTATTTGATTTTTTCAAAAATAAGATGATGGTGCGAATTAGAATGAAATGTTAATCCTTGTACTTATCCACAGGTGTTTGGAACGATGTTTGGATAAAGTGAAAATAATTAGAAACTTTAGCGCGTTGTAATCCCTGCAACTAATCCATCACAATGAAGAAATTTCTTAGTACCGTATTAGTTAGTGCCTCCCTCTTTGTTGCTGCTGCACAGCAAACCCGTTTTATTGCTGATCCGCAAATTACACTGAAGGAAGCCAAAGAGTATTACCAGATTGGCGCCTACAGCCTCGCGTATCCTTTGTTTAAAGATTTAAATCTCTATCTCCGCGAGGCAGACCGCAGCGATAAAGCGCTCAGCTACCAGGAAATAAAATATTATACCATTGTTTGTGCTTTAAAGCAAAATGAAGCCACTGCTACCGATCTGGCAAAAGATTTTATAGACGCAGAAGATAATGTGGCCCGTGTACAGATGATGAACTTTCACCTGGCGGAATATTATTTCAGGAAGAAAGATTTTGGGCAGGCCATCGCTAACTATGAGAAAACAAGCATAGATCATTTGGGTAACCGCGAAATTGCCGATATGAAATTCCACCAGGGCTATGCTTATTTTAACCTGAAACAGTTTGATAAGGCTATGCCCCTGCTGGATGAAATACGAAGAAGCCCCAAAGACCCCAACTATACAGACGCCAATTATTATTACGGGTTTATTGCTTTTAATAACGGCAAATTCCGCGATGCCCAGGACGCTTTTAAAATTACCGAGAACGACAGCCGCTATGAAAAAGTAGTACCATTCTATATTGCCACTATAATGTACAATACAGGGCAAAAAGACAAGGCCCTGGAATATGCTGAATCCAGGTTAAAAAAGGGGGGACAGGTATATGACGCACAGTTAAGGCAACTGATTGGTCACGCCTATTTTGAAAAGGGTGATTATGCAAAGGCCCAGCCCTATCTTGAAAATTATGCCGGCACTTCCAAAAAACTAAGAAGGGAAGACACCTATGAACTGGCTTTTACCTATTACCAGACGGGTAATTATGCAAAAGCCATCGACGGGTTTAAGCAATTATCCGGTAAAGAAGATTCGCTTGCCCAAAACGCCATGTATTTGCTGGGCGATGCCTATTTAAAAACAAACCAGAAGGCCAATGCAAGAAATGCCTTTTCATTTTGTGCTGCCAACAGCAGCAATGCCGCCCAAAGAGAAGTATCCAGGTACAATTATGCGAAGCTTTCTTATGAACTGGGCTACCAGGATGTGGCACTGACTGAACTTAAAAGATTCCTGGCAGACTATCCCAACTCAACCTACAACACAGAAGCAAAGGAATTACTGGTAAATGTACTGGCCAATAGTAATAGTTACAAAGATGCGCTTGCGCTGGTAGAAGGATTACAAAAGCCATCAGACAATATCAAAAAGCAATATGCTAAAATACTGTACGGACGCGCTACCGAGCTTGTAAATGACGGATTGTTGATTGGCGCCAATGATTTACTGGATAAAGCCTTAAAAGAACCCAATAACCAGGAGGTATTGCCTTATATTAATTTCTGGAAGGGCGAAATATCCTACCGGCTGAATAAGATAGACGATGCCATCCGTTACTATTTTGAATATTTAAAATCAGGTACTGTAAATGGAGAGGTAAACCCTGCCAATGCAAAATACAACCTGGGCTATGCTTTCCTGAGAAGAGAGAATTATAAACAGGCGCTCAGTTATTTTGAACAGGTTGCCGGTACGCCAAAAATCAATTCTTCCCAGATAGAACAGGATGCCTACGTGCGCAGTGCAGATTGTTATTATATGAACCGCGATTTTACCAGGGCCCTGGCCATGTACGATAAGGTATTAAGTTATTCGTGGCCTTCCAGCGACTATGCTTTATTTCAAAAATCAATGGTGGCGGGTGTAAAAAGTGGCGCCGAAAAAATAAAATTGCTGCAAACCATAGAAAGGGTGTATCCTACGTCCAGCCTGGTGCCCGATGCCAACCTGGAAATTGCCACCACTTATTTGTCGGACGAAAAATTTCGCGAATCAATTCCGTTTTTAAAGAATGTGGTTAATAATACAGCCAACGAATCACTAAAGCCAAAGGCACTGCTTCGCCTGGGCATCGCCAATTATAACCTCAACAATAATAAAGAGGCATTGAATCAATACAATACTTTGCTGAAGCAATATCCCAATTCGCCGGAAGCAGAAGAAGCGCTTGACAATGCCAAAGTAATTTATGTAGAGGACGGCAGAAGCGGGGAGTACGTAAGTTTTGCACGCGGACTGGGTGTAGACATTTCTGCCAGCCAGGAAGATTCGCTGGCTTACGCCGAAGCGGAGGTGCAATTCAATAACGGCAATTTTAGTGGTGCACTGGGAAGATTTGATACCTATCTTACAAAATTCCCGGAAGGTAAAAATGCCATAGAAGCCTGGTACTACAAGAGTGAAATTTATTATAACCAGAAAAACTGGGCTAAAGCTGCCGAAGGCTATGAAGCAGTAGGAGACAGGGCGCCCAATAAATTTGGTGAGAAATCTTTACTGCTGGCCGCAAGGTTGAATTTCTTTGACCTGAAGAATTATGATAAGGCTGAAAAATATTTTTCAAGACTGAAAGAATTTGCATCCAGCCAGGAAAATAAACTGGAAGCCATGCGTGGTTTGCTGCGCAGCCAGTACGAGCTAAAGAAATGGACGGAAGCTACCGAAAATTCAAAAGATTTATTAAATCAAAAAGGCGCCAGCACAGACGATAAGGTACTGGCCAACATGGTGCTGGCCAAATCTGCACAGGCCGCCAATCAATGCGATCTTGCTATTTCCTATTTCCGGATAGCTGCCGGTTTAAATAAATCTGCGTACGGAGCAGAAGCCCGCTATGAAATTGCCAGCTGCCAGTTTGATCAAAATAAACTGAAAGACGCAGAAAAATCGGCATTTGAAGTAATTAATAAATCCGGTTCTTATGCTGATTGGGTTACAAAGGCTTATTTGTTGCTGGGCGATATTTATTTTAAAGAGAAAGATTATTTTAATGCAAAGGCCACTTTTCAGAGTATCGTAGACAATGCCACTGTACCTGAATTGAAGGAAGCCGCGCAACGCAAGCTTACGCAGGTTACCGAGGAAGAAAAATCAAATAGCAAAACAGGCGCACAATAAACACGACCATGTTTACAGTAAGGAAGCATCTAAACTACAATTCCGACATGAAGCAATATAAAAAATCCCTCTTCTTTTTATCTTTCGGTATGTGTATGGTTGTTATGGCTGTTGCACAGGATACCACCGGAAAAAAACGAACCATCGATATTACTTCTTCTTTTAAGCCCGTATTGAGAGAAGCAGTGAAGATTAATTTCAATGCAGCGTCTCCCGTGGTGGATACCTCAAAACCCAGGTTGATATATACCATTCCACAGCAGAATCTGCTGCTGGGTTATTTGCCGGCACCTTTAAAACCTGTGGCACTGCAGATTGACACTGTGAACGCGTGGAAATACAGCAATTATATTAAAGCCGGTGTGGGAAATGTACATATACCCTACGTGCAGGCTGGTTTTAGTTTTGGCGATGGCAAAAATTCCTTCTTTAATATTTTTGCAAAAGAGTACACATCGAAAGGCAAACAGGAATTTCAGAAAAATAATCACACCTCTGTTTCTGCTGCAGGTACAGTCAGAACCGCTTCCAATCTTGAATGGAATGGCGGCATTGGTTTTAAGAGTGAAGATTATTTCCTGTATGGTTTTCAGCCCGGCACGCTTCCTTTTACAAAAGATTATTTGCGCCAGCGTTTCCAGACATACGGGGCAAAGCTTAGCCTGCGCAACCTGAAACCGACGGAGTTTGGACTGACCTACAATCCCAATGTAAAAATAGATGTGTTTAGCGGCAATAATTTCAACGGCAAAGCCACTGAAACCAATACCCTGCTTAACCTGCCGCTTACAAAAACGTTCGACAATTTTGCTTTTAACCTGGGCTTTACGGCAGACCTGACCAATTATAAACCGGTCTCCAAATCCACTATTCAAAACAACTTGTACTATGTATCGCCTACGGTGCAGTATAAGAACGAAAATTTTTTCCTAACGGCGGGGGTTAGCCCGGCGTGGGACAACAAACGTTTCCACCTGTTGCCCAATATCATGGCCGATATTGTAACCAACGATAAAAACTTTACTTTCCAGGCAGGATGGATTGGCTATTACCAGAAAGGTTCTTACCAGCGTTATGCCGGTATTAACCCCTGGCTTGCCCAACCCACTACTTTGCTGAATACAAGGGTGCAGGAATTGTACGCAGGTATTAAAGGCTCCCTGCTTGATCATATAACCTATAGCGCCAAAGCAGGCGCGGTTCAATACCGCGATATGCCTTTGTTTGCAAATGACAGCGCCGACGGAAAAACATTTGAGATATTGAATTCACCCTCTGTGCAGGCACTGAAACTGCATGGTGAAATAGGCTGGACGCAGGGAGAAGATCTAAGCTGGAATAATACCTTCACGCTTACAAATTATATCAAGGTAGAAGGAGAAATGAAAGCCTGGGGACTTACACCGCTTGAAATAACCAGCTCATTGCGCTGGCAGTTGTTTAAAGATTTTTTCCTGAAAGGCGATTTGTATGCATTTGGAGGCGCGCCTTACCGCGGCAAATTGGGACCGGGCGTTTATACTAATTTTAAAGGGCAGTCTGGAGTAGATGTAAATGCAGGTGTAGAATTTAAAATAACCAAAGCATTGAACCTTTGGTTGCAGATGAACAATATCTTCAACAATAAATATGAGCGCTGGAACCAGTACCCGGTTTATGGCTTTAATATACTGGGCGGCATTGTGTTTTCATTTGACACCAAATAAGTCAAAATTTACAATTCTAAAGTCAAAAAAATTAGCCCGGTCGCGGTTTTGACTGTTGAATTTTGACTTATTACGTTCAACTTTTCCCTTCCTTCCTATCTTTGCGCCATGCGAAAACTCAGTATGGACGAGCTGAACCGCAAATCGGTGCAGGAGTTTAAAGAATCAGTGAAAATACCGGTAATTGCAGTGCTGGAAAACGTGCGCAGTGCCTATAATGTGGGCAGTGTATTAAGAACTGCCGATGCGTTTCTGCTGGAAGCGGTGTATACCACGGGTTATACGGCGCACCCACCCCACAAACAGGTTTCCAAAACAGCGTTGGGGGCCGACGAGTCTGTTACCAGCAAACATTTTGCAAATGCCGCTGATGCTATTACCGACCTAAAAGAAAAGGGATTCAGGGTACTGGCCATTGAACAGGCAGAAAGCAGCCGCCCGCTGCACCAGTTTGAACTGGAAGCAGGGGAGAAACTGGCCGTGGTTTTTGGCAATGAGGTTACGGGTGTAGACCAGTCAACCATTTTGCTTTGCGATGGTTGTATAGAGATACCCCAACTGGGTATGAAACATTCATTAAATATTTCGGTGGCGGCGGGAATTGTGTTGTGGGAACTGGCGAAAAAGTTTTTGGTTTATAGTTCATAGTTTTAGTTCGTATGCAGCAATTGCTGATGGTTTAACTGCTGTTACCCGGAAGCTGGAAGATATATTTGGCTAAAGCCCGTTTGTTGGCTTCCCCTTAACCCAAGGCTTAAGCCTTGGGTTACAGATACAACCGGTAACCGGGCTTTAGCCAAATTCGGAGCCGTTGGCGTTTTTACCAACCATTCAATTTTCGTTTCCCTGGTCGGTGTCTCACCGACCAGATTGAATTTTCGGGGGCATTGTTGATGTTTTCACCAACAACTCATTTTTTAAATTATTAAATCACACTTGTGTCTACAGTAAAGAATTATTTAAGCCTGGTAAAATTCTCACATACCATTTTTGCAATGCCTTTTGCGTTGATTGGATTTACTTTGGGCATTTTTCATGATAAATTTATTGTCAAAGTCAATACTGCCACTGATTCCGGTGCCTTATCTTTCAATGGGGTTGCTAATCCCGGTCAACTGTTGTTCAAATTGCTGCTTGTTATTCTCTGTATGGTCTTCGCGCGCAGCGCTGCCATGGCCTTTAACCGTTACTTAGACAGGAGTTTCGATGCAAAAAACCCGCGTACTGCTATCCGCGAGATACCCCGGGGAATTATTTCTGCCGGCAGTGCGCTGCGCTTTGTGATTTTTAATTGCATTGCATTTATTGTTTGTACCTGGTTTATCAACCCGCTGTGCTTTTTTTTATCGCCGGTAGCCTTGCTGGTGGTGCTGGGTTATAGTTATACAAAACGTTTTACAGCCCTGTGTCATATTATACTGGGTATTGGATTATCGCTGGCGCCTATTGGTGCTTATCTGGCAGTAACAGGACAGTTTGCACTATTGCCCATTTTATTTTCTTTTGCCGTGGTATTTTGGGTGAGTGGGTTTGATATCATTTATGCCCTGCAGGATATTGATTTTGATAAATCGCAGCAATTGTATTCTATTCCCGCCGCGCTGGGCAAGGCGAGGGCGTTGCGGGTATCTGAAATATTGCACCTGCTGAGTGCGGCCTGTGTAGTGGTGGCGGGTCTGTACGGCGGTTTTCACTGGTCTTTCTGGATAGGCGTAGCTATATTTACCGGCATGCTCATTTACCAGCATTCCATTGTAAAACCCAATGATCTTACCAAAGTAAATATTGCGTTTATGACAGCCAACGGCATTGCCAGCGTGGTATTTGCCGTGTTTGTCATCGCCGATTTGTTTATTCATTCATAATTTTCTCATTTATGAGTAACGCAAATTCAATTATCATAGATAAATTCTTTGATGCTTACGGCAAACACGATTTTGCCGCTTTAAGACAGGTGATGAAGGAAGATGTGATATGGGTGTTTATGGGACAGCACCCGCTGGCCGGCGTTAAAAATGGCATTGAAGAAGTAGTAGCTTTTTTTGATAACATGAGTGCTATTATGAGCGCGTCGAAAGTAAAAGCAGAGAAACTGGTAACGGGCAGCAATGAGAACCATGTAATAGAATGCCAGCACATAAGTACCCGGCGCGACGACGGAAATAATATCGATCACCATGTTTGCGTATTGTGGACATTTGAGGGCAACAAGATTAAAGAAGGACGTCATTTCTTTGCTGACCCGCATGCTGCCGATCGCTTTTTTGCAGCGGTGGCGCCCATAGCAGTTGAGTAACATAATTTTTGTAAAATCATGGCAAGGATACTGGCAATAGATTATGGGTTAAAGAGGACCGGACTGGCAGTGACAGATCCCCTGCAAATTATAGCGGGCGCGTTAACCACGGTGGAAACCCCGCAATTGTTTAATTTTTTGAAAGATTATTTCAGCAGGGAACAGGTAGAGCGCATTATTATTGGCGATCCAAAAAACCTGGACGACAGCGATACCCACGCTACCCCGCATGTCCGGAAAACTATTGAACGCCTTAAAAAAGAGTTCCCTGCCATACCGGTGGTCACGGTAGATGAACGCTACAGTTCAAAGATGGCCAAAAGTGCTATGATTGAAATGGGCATGAAAAAAATCCAGAGAAGGGATAAGTCGATGGTAGACAAGATTGCCGCCACCATCCTGTTGCAGGAATACATGGAAAGAAACGCCTGAGCCAGAGCGACATACAGGACAGCAACCAGTTACTGGCCCATTTTATCGAAATTGCGTAGTACTCCCTCTTTACTGCTGTGTAACTCCCTGTGTGTGAGACACCCTGGTTTAGGTTGGATGGTATGCAGTTTTAGGATAATTTAGCGGCTTTATTAAACAGACAATAAATAAATGATTTTACCAATTGTGGCTTATGGCGATCCGGTATTGAGGTCGGTAGCAAAAGATATCGGCAGCGATTACCCCGGCCTGGCAAAGCTGATTGACGATATGTGGGAAACCATGTACGCCAGTAACGGCGTAGGTCTGGCGGCTCCGCAGGTAAATAAGAACATCCGCCTGTTTATCATTGACAGTGAACAAATTTTTGCCAACCAGGAAGACGAGGACCGTGGGGTGTATCCTGATGATCCCGGCACCAAACAACTATTCATCAACGCCCGTATTACATCGCTTGGCGGCAGGGAATGGCCTTATAATGAGGGTTGTCTCAGCATTCCGAAGATAAGGGAGGATGTGCTGCGCCCCAATGAAGTAACCATCGACTACCTGGATGAAAATTTTCAACCACATACCAAAACCTTCTTTGGTATTACGGGGCGTATTATTCAGCACGAGTACGACCATATAGAAGGCAAACTGTTTATTGATTATTTAAAACCGTTAAAAAGAAAATTGCTGAAAGGCAAGCTGGACGATATTTCAAAAGGGAAAATTAAGGTAGATTATAAAATGGTTTTTCCGAAATAACGCAGGTATACGTGAACAGATAAAATGAGGAATTTGGGTACAATAAAAGCAATACATCCGGCAATTTTATTCTTTGGTATTTTTTTCTCCATTGATCTTGCTGCCCAGCAGGATTCTTCCGTGAGTATTGGAAAAAAAGTCGTTACATTAAAAGAGGTAGTGGTAAGAAACAACCTCAACGTGCCGGGGTTTATTGAAAAAGTAAAGAACGATACTACTTTTTATAAGGCGTTTAAGAACCTGAAAATTCTCGGGTACACAGCTTTGAACGATATCCGCATGCGCGACAAAGAAGACAATGAAGTTGCCGCTTTGCAAAGTAAAACCGAACAAGTTGAAAAAAATGGTTGCCGCTCCACACTGGTACTGGAGGAAAAAACATCAGGCGATATCTACGACGAAAATAAGAACTGGAATTATTATACCGGGGAATTGTATGCCGGTTTGTTGTTTGCCAATGGCACTATTTGCGGCGAAAATAATATCGTTAAGGGCAGCGATCTGAGTATTAAAAATAAGAGAGGCATCGAAAAACACAAGGAGCAGCTGAAGATGCTGTTCTTTAATCCCGGCAAAAAAATTCCGGGCATTCCTTTTATTGGCGACAAGATTGCCATTTTTGATGATGCTGTTTCGCCGCTGTATGATTTTGTTATTGATATGGCTGATTACCAGGGACAGCTTTGTTACGTATTTACAGTAAAAGCGCGGGCCGATTTAAGCAGCAGCCGGAAGAATGATATTGTGATAAATGAAATGGTGACCTGGTTTAACAGCAAAAGTCTTGAAATAGTGGGCCGAACCTATGACATCAGTTACGACGCAGCGGTATACGATTTTAATGTGCAGATGGAAGTACAGATGGACAAATTTGAGGATTTGCTGGTGCCAAAACTAATTCGCTATAACGGCAACTGGCATGCTATTTTTAAGAAGCGCGAAAGAGGCGTGTTTACAGCAACTTTGTTTGGGTTTAATAAGGGCCAGGGAAATAATATCCCTGCGGGCCGTTAAACGAAAATAGAAAATGACCCGGAAATATTTATTTTCAATTCTCCGGCACCCCCTTCGTCTTAACATAACCTCTCCATTTTTCAATCACCTGCTGCATATCGTCTGCCAGTTCGCTGGTAAATAAAACTTCTTTCCTTGTAGCGGGGTGTGTAAATCCAATGGATTTGGCGTGCAGGGCCTGTCGCTGGCAGATGGCAAAACAATTATCAACAAACTGTTTGTATTTGGCAAACACCGTCCCTTTTACAATGGTATCGCCACCATAAGTGTCGTCATTAAAAAGAGGGTGTCCGATAGATTGCATGTGCACCCGTATCTGGTGGGTGCGGCCGGTTTCAAGCCGGCATTCTACCAGTGTTACATAACCGAAACGTTCCAGCACGGTGTAATGGGTAATAGCCTCTTTGCCGTGTTCACCATCGGGATAGGCCGCAAATAATTTACGATGTTTAAGGTTGCGCCCTATATGCGCTATAATTGTACCTGTGTCATTGGCCACATCTCCCCATACCAGTGCATAATAGCGGCGGTATACGGTGTGGTCAAAAAATTGTTTGGCAAGCGATGCTACTGCTTTGTCTGTTTTAGCAAGTACCATTAGGCCGCTGGTGTTTTTATCGATGCGGTGCACCATACCAAAGCGGGGCAGCGTATCTTCAGAAATGTTTTTATTTTTTTCGGTAAGATAGCCTGCAACACCGTTGATTAAAGTGCCTGTATAGTTGCCGCAACCAGGGTGTACTACCATGCCCGCAGGTTTATTGACAATCATTATGTCGTCATCTTCAAATGTTATGTCTAAAGGGATTTTTTCGGGAATAATTTCTTCGCCCTGCACTTCTTTGTCGCTGTATACTACAATCTCATCTGCAGGTTTTATTTTGTAATTGGCCGATACCTGTTTGCTGTTTACCAGCACCCGCCCGGCCTCGATGCCTTTTTGTATTTTGTTGCGGGTGGCATTTTCAATACGGGCTGTTAAAAACTTATCCAGGCGCAATGGCTCCTGCCCTTTATCAACTTTTATGGATAACCGCTCATAGAGTTCCTCGGGGCCATCCAGTTCCAGTACATCCTCCTGTTCTTCTTTGTTGCGCATGGATACAAATTTGTGCAAATATACCTTATTGAAATGGTTAGCCGCAATTAACCGCCGGGACAATGCTATAACGTACCGGTTGAAAGCTGCCCCAGGTGATGGGGTACAAGTGAGTGACACAAGAATGCCCGGCCCTGATACAAATGCCGGCGCCAAAAGTTCATTCCCGTTATATATACGCAGGTGCAGCAATAACATGGAAAATGGGTAAATTGCAAGATTATGCAGCAGGTAGATTTTAAAGATTTGGGGCAAATGGATTACAAAGCCGCCTGGGATTACCAGGAGCAGTTGCTGCGTAAAAATGTTGACATTAAGACCGCACTCAGAACCGCGCCGGTATTGGAAGAAGAACCGGGCAATGACGCAGGCCTGGTATCACAGGAGCTGCTGCTCACGACCAGGCACTCACTGCTGTTCGTAGAGCACCCACCGGTGTACACCCTGGGCAAAAGCGGTAATATAAACAATGTGCTGATCAGCGATGAAGAAAGACTGGCCAGGGGCATTGACTTTTTTTATACCAACAGGGGTGGGGATATTACTTTTCACGGGCCGCAGCAATTGGTGGCTTACCCCATTTTCGATCTGGAGAAATTTTATACCGATATTGGCCGTTACCTGCGCAACCTGGAAGAAGTTATTATTCTAACCATGGCCGAATACGGATTGAAAGGAGAGCGTTCTGCGGGTGAAACGGGTGTTTGGCTGTCTCCGGGCATTACGGGCGAAGAAAGAAAAATTTGCGCTATTGGTGTTCGCTGCAGCCGCTGGATAACCATGCACGGGCTGGCGTTTAATGTGAATACCGATCTCAGCTACTTTAGCAATATCGTTCCCTGTGGTATTCAAAACAAACAGGTAACCTCGCTGGAGAAAGAGCTGGGGTATCCTGTAGATCTTGCAATAGTAAAAGAAAAAGTAAAGAGGAATTTTGAGAAAGTTTTTGCGCTGCAACTTGTCTAAAAATCTTTAGGTATCAGCAATTTGTTTTTTTCCTTTAGCAACCCGTCTTCATACAATTCGAATTTAAACCAGCCGGCATGAATAAAATTTGATTTATCCAGCGTAAGCATGCTGTCTTTTATTTGTTTTATCTCAAAAACGGGCGCATTGAACTCGTCAAAGAATTTTATTGTATACTTTTTTTCTCCGGCCAGCGGCAAAGCAATTTTTACATCGCCGTCTTTTTCAACATAAACAAATTTGGAAGGCCGGTAAATTTCTTTTGGCACAAAAGGTTTTATAACAAGGGTATCTTCCGTATTAAAGCTAACGGTGTCTTTTGTTCTTGTTGTAACAGAATCCCTGAAGCGTTTTATGGATCGCTCACCCACCTGCGCCAAAAGGGTATCTCTTTTCTTTATGAAGATCATCCGCTCGGGTATCTCTTTTGCTTTAACGATTTCTGGTTTAATGATCTCTTTTTTCTCCGGCTCTTTTGGTTTGGGATCTTCTAAAATTACTTTATTGGGAAGTGTTTTCGGCTCTTCGGTAAGAACAACCTTTTCGGGTAGACTTTTTGGCTCCTCTTTGGCCGTCTTGCCGGTATCAGTCCTGGTAACTGCTGTTTCGGGCGGTGCAAGCATAGTAATTGCTTTTGGAGGCGGTCTTCGCCTGGCTGTATCCAAAACGGGCATTTTAGATTTGGTGAAAATATACTTGCCACTGTCGAGCAGGATGTAGAGCCGGTAATACATTTTGTCGAAGGGCGCTTTGGAATCTACATATCCGTTTTGAGGCACTGTAGGGTCGGGAAGTGTTAAAATTGATTTGAAATTTTTGGTACTGTCTGAAGAACGCTGAATGCTTAACTGGCGGATGTCTTTATAAGTATTGCTCCAGCTCACAATAATGCGGTTATTGCCTTTATTGACAAGTGTAAATGCAGGCAAGGTGTCCTGAGCAGAAGCTACAAAACCCAAACAACTTACCATCAATAAAATCCCAAACTGTCGCAGCATGCTATGTTATGATTCCTGTTTTTTGAAAATGCAAATATAACCGCCGCTATTCATGTGCAAGGTTAAAAATGCAGGGTTTTTGGGGGCAAGGATTTGTTGCCCTGTAATCCGCCGCTATGAATAACCAATAACCGGCTTGTCGCCGGAAAATAACCTTTTTTTAGTAAATCAGTGAGTGCAAAGAACAATTTCCCGGTATACACAAAATCGGCAGGAATGCCAGTTTCATCGTACCAATTATTCATACTATCAATCAATACGTTGTTCTTCTTTGCATATCCACCAAAATGATAGTCTGTAACAATGGTGGTTCGCGCCTGGTCTTTTGCTGCAATATATGGAAGCGGCATGTTGCCCATACCCTTTAAAACTGCGATGCCCACTACCTGTTGATGTGGTGTTGTGCCCTTTACCAGTCCCGATAACATCGTTGCCGTGCCAACTGCACAAAGCACATGAGTGTATTTTTTTGATTCTGTGAGCTGCATGATATCAGCAGCACCTTCGACGCCTGCAATGCCTTCGCCGCCTTCAGGAACAATACAGGGATGGTCATATTCCTGCTGTAGCCGCTCTATAAACGCCGGATTATTTTTTTGATTGTATGCGTGCCGGCTTATAAATACCAGTTGCATACCCAGTTGTGCTGCATCTGTCAAAGTATGGGAGAGGGTTTCGGGCTTTTCACCGCGTATAATTCCAATGCTCTGTAATCCGGCCCTGCTGGCAGCGCAGGCAGTAGCAATGATATGATTGGAATAAGCGCCTCCGAATGTAAGCACCCGCTGCTGGCTGCGTTGAACAGCCCCGTCTAAATAATGCCGAAGTTTGAACCATTTATTTCCCGAGATAACCGGGTGAATTTTATCAAGCCGCAAAATGTCCAATGCTATATTATGGTTATTAATCAAGGGTATCCGAACCTCATCTGTAGTGGCAGCCGCAATGTTTACGATGTTTTCGGGGAATAAATTCATAGCTTATTTTGTTCCACAACTTTATTTTATATTTTCGTGCCTGCAAAAAATAAAATAATGAAGCAACCCACTCTTTTGATCCTGGCGGCCGGAATGGCTTCCCGCTATGGAAGTATGAAACAAATTCAGTCTTTTGGACCCAGCGGAGAAACCATCGTTGATTATTCCATCTTCGACGCTATACGCGCAGGCTTTAAAAAAGTTGTTTTTATTATCCGCAAGGAGTTTTTGAACGATTTTAAAGACATCTTCGAACCAAAACTAAAGGGCAGGATAGCGGTAGATTATGTTTTCCAGGATTTAAATGCGTTTACTGATGGGTACCAGGTGCCTGCCGACAGAACAAAACCCTGGGGAACAGCGCATGCCGTATTGTGCGCGAAAGCAGCTATTGACGAACCTTTTGCAGTAATCAATGCGGATGACTTTTACGGCCGCGACGCATTTGAAAAAGCGTATGCCTTTCTTACACAAGACGCAGGAGAAAAAGTATACTCCATTATAGGATACGACTTGCTAAAAACACTTTCCGACAACGGTACCGTAAACCGTGGTGTGTGTCAGGTAGATGCAAAGGGCAATCTTACAGCCATAGCTGAGCGCATTAATATATCAAGACAAAACGGTAAAATTATCTGCGACGATAACCAGGAGCCAAAGGAATTGCCGCTGCATTCAAGCGTATCGATGAATTTTTGGTGCTTTACGCCTTCTATTTTTCCTTATTCCGAGCAACTATTCAATGCATTTTTGGCCAAAAATCTCTCTAATGTAAAATCGGAATTTTTTATCCCTATTGTGGCTGATGAGTTTATTAACAGCGGCACAGGCGTTATAAAAGTAATACCTACGTCGGCACAATGGTTTGGGGTTACGTACAAAGAAGACGCACCGGGGGTAAAAGCTAGCCTTGATGCTCTGGTAGACGCAAAAGAATATCCCACCAGTTTGTGGGGAAAATAAATATAACCCGCAGCATAATGAATAAACAAAAGCCCCGCAAAACGGGGCTTTAATTTATTATGCACTAATCAGGAAAAAAATTGATAATAGTAATACTGGAAGCCTGATTGCTTTGTTCTTACTGATATGTTTTAACAAGGAAAACGCAGTCTTCAATTTTCTTTATTTGCTGCGGTCTTTCCATTCCTTTTACAGAAGACAATGTATTAATTCTGATATTTTGATAGGCTGTATCTTTTTTCAATTCATTCAGCGATTCAAAGATGTTTTTGGCAGTTACGGCAAAAACAAATCCCTGTGCCTGCAGCTGACGTGTACTTAGTATACCCACCACTTCTCCATTTTTATTAAATACAGGTCCGCCGCTATTGCCCGGGTTGGCTGCTACTGCTATCTGGCAGCTCATGGTATCTCCGTTATAGCCGGTGCTGGCGCTCATATAGCCTTCTCCGTACACAATCTCGTCCCTGGGGAAGCCAAGTGTAAAAATTTGTTCGCCCAGATCCGCGCCGCTTTTCTTGAATCCATAAGGCAGGCTGGCAAAAGGCTTAAACTCGTTATCATCAATTTTCAGGATGGCCAGGTCCCGCTCAGTATCTACCTTAATCAGGCTGGCTTTAAATTCCTGTCCCCTGCTTTGTACAATAATGGTTTTGGCGTTTTTGATAACGTGGGCATTGGTAACCATGTATCCCCTGGCATCAATAAGAAAACCAGTACCTCCAAATTTGAAATCCTCGCCAACGGGCACCCTGTTTACTTTGGTCTTATCTCTTACCTCATTGGTTAGTGCGGTTTGCTGCGTTTTTAATTTGGAAACTTCGCGGCTTAATACTTCTATCTGGGGTTTGGTAAGATTGGGTGTAAAATAAGCTACCAGACCGCTTACTGTAATGGCTATGATACCTGCAATGGAAGCAGCTACGGCCCAAACACGTTTATAACGGTTAAAAATATCGACCACCCTGGTTTTAGGCGCCTGCGGTTTAATCGTGCCATTGTCCAATAAGTTATTGTGGATTTCCTGCAAAGACGAACGGAATTGTTTCCGGTTCCCAAATTCGTTTAACTGGCTCAGGAAAAGGCTGTGTTCTACCACAAACTGGTCTATTTCGGGGTTTGATTTGCGAAGCTGCTCAAAGCGTGAAAGCTCTTCCGCATCCATCTGGCCCTGTAAAAAACGTTCCACCGCATCCGATAATTGAATATCTTCTATCATTTCTCCCGGTTTTTATTTTGAGCAAAAAATAATTTTTTAAGGCGCATCAGGCATTTATATTTTTGGTTTTTTGCGTTGTCCGCATTGGTATATCCAAAACTGCCCGCTATTTCTGTCATATTCCGTTTCTGCAGGTAATAAGCTTCAATCAGGCTTTTACAAGGCTCGCCCAGGCTCATCATAGACTTTTCCATTGCCTGAAACTGGTCGCTCTTTTGTTCATGACTCTCAATTTCTTCTTCCACAGGTACGGTTTCCACCATATTTTCAATTTGCCCCCCATATTTCTGCAGCTGGTGCAATCGCTTAAGCCACAGTCGCCTGCTCACGGAATAAATAAAGGTCTTAAGCTGACAATTCAGTTCAAAACCGCCCGATTTTGCCTTTTCGTACAGCACAATCATCGTTTCCTGGAAAATATCCCTGGCATCGTCTGCTGAACCGTTATTGTTGATAATCAACGCCTGAACCATACTATAATTGTCCTTATAAATGGTTTCGGCCGCTTTTTTATCGCTCTTTGCCAATCCTTTCAGTAATTCTTTCTCCTGGAATGCTGTAGTCACTTATCACTATTATTTAATACCCAAATTAACAAATTGTAACCCAAACAAAGGTTCAAAAAAACTTTTTTAAAAAGGCGGGTTACCTTTTTCTTTTTACAGTATAAAGCATCGAACCATTATTTTACAAACAAAACACAAACAAATGAAAAAACTTCTTTTAGTTCTGGCCATTGGCGCTTTTGTAGCATCTTGCAACAACTCAACTGATTCAGCTGCTGCTGCTGTAGATAGCGCAAAAACTGCAGTTGATTCAACTGTTAAAGCTGTTGGTGACAGCGCTAAAGCTGCAGTAGATTCAACTGTTAAAGCTGCTGTAGATACAATCAAAGCTAAAGTAGACTCAGTTAAAAAATAATTTCACGATTTTTTCATATGGCAAGCAATCGTTAGAGGCCGTCCTGTTCCCAGGAGGGCTTTTTTTTTAACACTAATTTTACGAATGGCAACCAATGGACGCTAATTTCACGGTTTCACCAGTCGCCGCTTCGCCATCCATCCACGCCTCCTTAGCGTTTATTCGTGTCGTATAAACTTACCGGAGATATGCTATTGTAAAACCTGTTGTTAATACTTAAAGCCAGGACTGATTCCCCGAAAAAATAATTTTCATTCCCGGTTTCATCAATCCCCCGCTTCGTCATCCACCACGCCTCTTAGCGTTCATTCGTAACAATTAGTGTTCATTCGTGTCTTATAATTCAAGTTCAATCATTACTTTTGTGCCCTCAAAAAAAACAAAGTAATGGCACTTTCATCAGTACTTCAGCGATTTAACGAGCCCGAAACATTGAAAATGGCCAAGCTCGGCAGGGAACTAAGAGCAAAAGGCATAGATGTAATTGATTTAAGTTTGGGTGAACCAGATTTTGACACACCTGATCATATTAAGGAGGCGGCCAAAAAAGCTGTTGATGACAATTACTCACACTATACGCCGGTAGCCGGCTATCTTGATTTGCGCGAAGCCGTATGCGCCAAGCTTAAACGCGATAATAACCTTGATTATAAACCAGAAAATATAGTGGTATCTACAGGTGCCAAGCAAAGCCTGGCCAATGCCATACTGGCCGTGGTAGATGATAATGAAGAAGTAATCATTCCCACTCCTTATTGGGTTACTTACAGTGAACTGGTAAAAATTGCCCGCGGCAAAGTGGTAGAAGTAAGAACAACTGTTGAAAACGGCTATAAAATAACGCCTGCCGAACTGGAAGCCGTTATTACACCCAAAACAAAAATGTTCCTGTTCTCTTCGCCCTGCAATCCCTCAGGCGCTGTATACAGCAAAGCTGAGCTGGAAGCGCTGGCGGTAGTATTCCGTAAGCATCCCAATATTTACATTATTTCTGATGAAATTTATGAATACATCAATTTTGTTGGTAGTCATGAAAGCATCGCACAGTTCAACGATTTAAAGGATCGCATCATCATCATTAACGGGTTAAGCAAGGGCTTTGCGATGACTGGCTGGCGTCTTGGTTATATTGCCGCCAATGCCGAAGTAGCGAAAGGATGCGAGAAACTACAGGGGCAATTTACCAGTGGTGCTACTGCCGTTACCCAAAGGGCCGCTATTGTTGCCCTTACCGGCGATTTAAGGCCTTCCAAAGAAATGACGGAAGAGTTTACCCGCAGAAGGAAACGGGTACTTGAGATTATTAAAGAGGTACCGGGCGTTAAATGTTTTGAACCCGAAGGGGCATTTTATATTTTTCCTGATGTAAGTTATTATTACGGCAAAAGCGATGGTACTACTACTGTTTCAAACGCATCGGAATTTTGCATGTATCTTTTAAACACCGCACATGTGTCTTCTGTTATGGGTGATGCGTTTGGCGAACCCAACTGTGTGCGTTTTTCTTTTGCCAACAGCATGCAGAACATTGAAAGGGCCTGGATAAGAATTAAAGAAGCATTGGCTAAATTGAAATAACCGGTTTACGTGATAAAAAAAGGCCAGTGGCTGTTTAGCCACTGGCTTTTTTTATTGAACAAGGCCAATGGATATTTCGTTAATGTTCGGCGAAATACCCCCGCTGCAGGAATACAGCAGGGATGTATTTTGCTTACTATTTGCTTAACTAAAAACTTAATCTTTTAAAAATTTCAGTTTATTCAATATGTTCTTTGCAACCTGTTGCCCCATCTTGTTCCCCTCTGTACAGGAAACTGTATAATGAATGCCTGCATAAACCCTTGCCTTTCCTATCTGGTCTGCCATATCATAAAAGGAAGTATAATGCTGGTCTGGCATACCTAAAAAACTGTACGTATTATTGGTTAGATGATAATTATCGCCGAACATTGATGTGAGCAATACTGATACAGTTCCCGCCAGGGCGGCATGGCCTGAAATATAATCGGGGAAATTGGGAGTACCAAACTTGGGCGTCCAGGTAGTATAACCCAAAACATTCTGGATAGCAGTAATAGGGCGAAGCTGATTATAGGTGTATTTTACCTTCCAGCATCCGATACCTGCATCTACTACAGATATGCCGACTTTGGCATAGGCAAGGGCACTTATATCCAGTGTAGCTTGTTCCTGCTGCAGCACCAGTTTTAAAATACTAAGATAATGCCCGCCTCCGTAACCGGGGTTGTCTCTGTAATACAAGCCTGTTGCAAGCTGTTCCGGCGTGAGGGTTTGTGAAATATCATAAACCTCTTTTACCATTTTATAAAAATCGGATGAAGGATCTGTGGAATAAGTTGGCGGCGGGGGAACGGTTATTCCGTCCAAACTACCGGGTACCATCAACCTGTTATTTTTCCAGTAAGGTCCAAAAGGTGCAGCAAATGCCGGGGGAGTAGGGACCCATAACCCAATACCGGTTGGTACAGGATAAAAATCATTTGCATGATCGGCGCCATCTGTTTTTGACCAGTCAAAAACCAATTGGGCTACCGATTTGCCAAAATCAATGGAACGCTGAACCTCATCCAAATTAACTGAGTTTTTAAATTCGTCATTCAGCGCCCATTCCAATGAATCTACAGAAGCCTTGTTGACAGCAGACGTGGCAGGAAAAAAGTTACGGGTCATGGCAGCTAATACAGCATTGGCATTGCTGGGCCAGTGATAGGCAAAACCCGGCTGGGTCTTTGGCATTTCCGGAAATTGATTTAACTGGCCCGACAAACTCTGGTATGCCGGCATGCCATGTACAACAGATTCATACAATGCAATGCCGGTATAACCAAATATCCGGGAAACCGGAAGCCCTCCAACAAAGGGGGCACTGGTACGCATCAGCCGCAACTGCATGTCTATCCATTTAAATACAACATCTGATGAATAAGTATTGGTTTGTTTTAAATGGCCATGGTCATTGTTATTGCTATTTGCAGCAGCGATATCATTTAATGCTGTTGCAGCCGGATCGGGCCTTAGTTCCTTCTGGCAGGAAGAAAAGATAAAAATTGAAATAAGGGCAAGCAATGCCCGCTTTTTAGATAAAATGGTGATGAACGATTTCATGGTGATTTGTTTTGGGGTGAAGAAAAAAAAGCAGCATCCTTCGCCTGGTTATCGCCTTTTATGTGAAAATGGTTGTTAATTTACTTTGAGGTAATTATCAAAAAAATATCTGCCGGTATTTTTTCCGGTTGGCAACTAAAATATTTTTGTTATTCCGTTCGGAACCTCAGAGCCGGTATTGTGTACATAAATCGAGTCTTTAATGGTGAAGGAATGGAATAATACATGCACCAATCAGAGAGGAATAAGCCCATAAAACAACAAATTTTTATCTTCTTTTTAAATGCCATTTATCAGGGCTGTTGTTTGATTGACTGGGTAGCGGATTCCTGTTGGCAAAATGATTCAATGGCGTTTTGCCCTGCGGTATATTTTTTTTATACTACCTGCCAGGTCTTTCCAGAAAATTCCGGACAGGACCAGTCCGGTTAACAAAACAATACCGGCTATAAACGTCATACCGCATATTTGTATGTAAAGCTAATCCGGTTCTTAAGTATGCAAACCCGCATTTACTGGCAGGCAGCAGTCAACGATTGAATGGAACCCGGAGCAGGGTTTCAGGATACATGTCTTTTGATAGAAATAATTACGCGTGTGCCTCCGGCATTGCCCTGGGTGTCCTGCAGATCGTGGTATACTACGGGCATTTCGTTGCTCCGGTTAAAACCCATCAGGCGTTTTACGGTTATAGCAACACCTTTTGAGGAATAAAGATTATTTGATGTTTGTTTTTTTAAAACGGCCGAATTGGCGCGTCCTATACCATTGTCTTCTACCGCACAAATCAAATGGTTATTGGTTTGTGAAACGGAGATGGTCAGCATTTTATCGCCCGGTTTTTTGCTAAGTCCGTGCCATAGCGCATTTTCAACAAATGGTTGCAATATAAGCGGTGGCAGTTTCTCGTTTTCGCAAATCAATTCATCGGCAACGGTAATGGTGTAATGGAGATTTACATTCAGCCGTAAAGATTCAAGCTGAATATACAGCCTGAGTGTCTGTAATTCTTTTTCCAGGCTGGTAACACTGTTTTCTGCATATTCAAGTACATGACGCAGAAGACGGGAAAATGTACCGATATAATTGATTGCCTCTGACTTTCTTTCATCCGCAATCAGTGACTGGATAGAATTAAGTGCGTTGTAGATGAAATGAGGATTCATCTGGGTCTTGAGTGCCTTCATTTCCAGTTCCCTTAACTGGTTTTGTATTTCAGCTTCCTTTTGAATTTTTTTTAACCGGTTAAAATACAGGCCTATAATAACCGTTGCTGCCAGTGCAATAATAAGCATCCTGAAAAGCCAGCTTTCCCAGAAAGGCGGTCTGATGCTAAAACTAAAAACGGCGGGAGCGCTCCAGTCCGTTCCCCTGCCCATTGCTTTCACTTTAAAAACATACTTACCGGGAGTTAATTTAACCAGCGATATAAAATTGTTTGAAGAAGGGGCGCTCCATATTTTATCCAATGGTTCCAGCTGGTAGCAATATTCGAAATAATCTGCATTGTAAACAGATACGCCGGAGAATTCAAAACCCAGCGTATTCTGCTCATAATTCAGCCGGGGAGAAACAGGAAGCTGAAGGTAGCCATATATTGAATCACTGAACTGTTGCCAGTTTGTTTCCTTCATGTTCAGCAGCACTTTTTCAATTACCACAGCCGGTCTTACTTTTTTTAGAATCAGCTTACGTGCGTCGATTCTTATTATATTCTTGCTTGAAGCCAGCCACACATTTCCGGCATTGTCTGCAGCCATTGTGGGCGGACTTTCCAGGTAGAGGTTTTGCTCTTTTCCTATTGTATATACATCCCATATACTGCTGCCCGTTGCATGCTGTTTCAAAACAGCCAAACCATTACTGCAGCTTACCCATTTGTTGCCTTCGGCATCGAATGTCATATCCACTATTTTATTGGAGGGCAGGCCAAATTCTGTTGTTAGTATAGTTAGATCCTTTACCGTATAATTGGTTTCATCGATGCGGAAACGCACGAGCCCTTTTCCCGCATTACTTATCCATATCCATCCTTCTTTGTCTTCAAAAAAATAGGTATAACTTCCTTTGTCAATAATATCCAGTTCAGGCGGCGCTTTAATGATTTCATTCTGCCGGGTAACAAAATAGATTCCTTTAAAATAAACATTCACAATTCCTGTTCCGGTATGTGTAAATAAGACAGTGGTTGTTTTTGAAAAACGGTTCCCCTTATTGTCAGTAAAAACACCAAATGATATCTCATTGCCGCATAACAAAGTAGAATCATCACAAATAAATACCTTATTATTTACCGGGTTAACAGTGATGTTGCGGATGTAGTCGGTGGTTCTTGGAATCAGCAAATGCGAGAAATCCAGCAAATGAGCGCCATTCCAGCATAACATTTTTCGCTGACGCGTTATCATCCAGGTGTATTGCCTGTTGTCTTTTGCAAAACCTTCTATTACATCGGTGTGATAAGCGTTTTCATCTTTATAAGAAACGGGCTTTTCAATGCCGGTTATTTTCCCTTTTTTTAAAAGATGCAGGCCGCCGCCATCTGAAATAATAACTTCATTGTCCTGTGCCGGAATTACATTCAGTCTTTTAGTGCCTTCCGGGTGTGCGGGTGGCGTTATTTCCTCAAATATTTTCGGCATCACTTTTATCAATCCCAGGTAACTGGTAATCCATAAATTGCGCTGGTTATCAACAAAAGGGTAACCTGCTGTATTGGAATCATATTCATACAGTGAAACCGTTTGCCGGTTTTGTGGAAGCAACAGGTGATATTTGTACAAACCCCTGCCGGCAATATTTATCCAGCAAATGTTTCCCGTATCTATGGTAAAATTGAAGAAATGATGAGGCGGTACCGGTATACTGTCAATCAATAAGCGCATTTTGCCCCCGGCCAATTCAAACAACTGGTTATGAATACCGGCATATACCCTGCCCAGGATGCCGGAAAGCTGGCTGCAAAAAAAGCCCGTTCTGTTGCCGGAAGTATCTTTAGCCAGTAACACGGGCGGTGCGTTGTTCTTTTTATAAAAAAGCGCATCTCCGTAATTCAGGTATAATCCATTGTCGGCGGCCACCATTCCCAGGCATTTGCTTTTTTTATATCCGGGAAGTAAATCTGTTTTTCTCCAGTTGGTATCGTTGTAACGATAGGCGCCTTTGTCTGTAAATGCCAGCAGGCCCCTGCCATCGGCTTCACTAAAAGAAGAAACAATAAAATGCTCGTTTTCATTGTTTGTGTGCATAACAAAACGGCCATTCTTCAATTCCGCAATTCCTTTGGTGGTACCGGCCCATAGCCGGTGATGTTTGTCTTCAAACAGTGCAATGATTGCTAAATCCCGGAGCCCTTCGGTATAGGCATAATTCTTAAAATTTTTACCGTCGAACCTGCTCAGTCCATTTCCTGTTCCTATCCATAAAAATCCATACGAATCCTGCATGATGGCATGCACATCTTCTCCCGCCAGGCCGTCTGAAGTAGTGTGCCGCCGGAAAGTGTATTCCTGGCTGGCGGAAAACAAAACTGAAAAGCATCCTGTTGCCAGCAACAGATATTTCAGCATTTACTTTGGGTTTAGTTTCACGCGTTAAAAAATTGAAGAAATGCTTCCTTGTTTTGCCGGGATAATTCTATTTCGCTTCCATCCTGCATAATCACAATACCGCCATCGCCTCTTTTGTATTTTTTTACATATGAAAGGTTAATCAGGTAAGAACGGTGTGCCCTGAAAAAATTCTGGTCAATCAGTAATTCATGGTATTGTTTCAGGGTATAACTGCTCAGTATCTTTCTTTTGTTCTGCAGGTGAAACTCAGTGTAGTTGCCGTTGGCCTGGCAGAAGATAATTTCCTCCAGGGGTACCAGCACAAATCCTTCTGTTGTGGGAACCGCAATTTTATCATGATTTTTTTTAGGATTGTGCATATGCCTTACCAGGTTTTCCAGTTGTTCGCGCGAAGTGAATTTTTGTTCGGGTAAATGTTTTATTGCTTTTGAAATGGCTTCTTTCATTTCATTCAGCACAATCGGTTTTAGCAGATAGTCTACAGCATTAAAGCGGAAAGCCTTCAGGGCGTATTCATCGTGCGCTGTTACAAAAATGATCTGCAAATCCTCCTTATCAAGCTGTTGCAACAAGTCAAAACCAGATTCTCCCTGCATGGCAATATCCAGAAAAAGCAGATCGGGGTTAGACGACCTGATACCTTCCAATCCTTCTTTTACGGTGGCAGCCTGGCCTGCAATTGTAATGGCTGGAAAATGTTCAGACAGTAACCTGCATAAGAGATTCCTGCTCTGGTATTCATCATCTACCACAAATACTTTGAAAGGGTTTGCCGGCATGATGGGTGTTTTATGGTTGACTGAAAGCCCGGTAACAATAAACTGGTCGCCACCTGGTTAACGACCAGTTCTCCGCCATCTGTGAATGTAACTTTTATTGTGTGAAAAGCCTGCCTGATTGAGCAGAATGCTGGTTTGGCTTATCAATGCGTGTAAACAGATGGTCAAATAATTGTGCAGCTGCGGGTATTGCGGTAATGTCTTGCGCTGCTAAATGCCAGTCAGCGTTTTTTTTGTAAACTCATTTTCTGTATTCCCGGTATTCAGGGTGCCGGCCGGTTCAAACAATAATACTTCTACTTCTTCTGTGGCGTTGGGCCGGTGTTCTACCCCCCGCGGTACAATCAAAAATTCGCCTGCATGTAATTCTATGTTTTTGTCGCGTAATTCCATTACAAAACTTCCTTTTACTACAAGAAATAATTCATCTTCATTGTCGTGATGATGCCAGGTAAAAGGCCCTTTGAATTTTACCAGCTTTACCTGCTGGCCATTTAGTTCACCGGCAATTTTTGGTGTCCAGTGCTCAGTAAACAAACCGAATTTTTCTGCCAGGTTTATTTTTTCCATAATCGTTATTTTAAGCCATTACCGTTACCATGTCCAATACAGGTTTTGCCAGTGCTTCATCACCTTCAATTGAAATGTCAGCCATGGCGTCTTTTTTTCTCCAGCTTTTTGTAAATAATTTCCAGGCAATATGGCCGCTGATAGTGGTGTGCGCTGCAATGGGCAAATTATTTACCCTGGTCAATTCCCATTTTTCTTTTTTAACCAGGAACCAGTCGCCGCCGGCATCGCCGCTGATGGTAATTTGTACTGAAGTATTTTCTTCGGCCTCCGTCTCCCTGTAGGCAAATGGCAGTGCCATCATAAAGGTGTCCAGTACCGGATAATACAATTCCCTGGTCATTATACCGGGTTTTCCAACCGCATCGCGTATTTGCTGCTGGTGATGCCAGCGTTCGGTGTATTCGCGCGCTGTATGAAACCAGTTGGGTGAACTGGTTTCTCCCGCCCATGATACGGCGAATATGGCAGGTGCAAATGGATCAAGCGACGCGAACTGCTGCGCATATGCCTTGCCGGTAAATTCAAGCAGTGAAACCAATAGTTGGGGGCTCATTCTTTTCATGGCATGTACCCATTCTGCGTTTATGCTATTCAAGTAGCCCACCAGGTCTTCATAGGTATAAATATTTCCGGGCGGATCGCTGAAATGATTGTCTCTCATTATGGAAAGCACCCTTATATTGCCATCCAGCAAATGAGCGGCCACATCTTTTACCGTCCACAGGCGTGCCACGGTAGGTTGTTTCCATTCTTCTGCCGTAAGAGAATGCAGCAATTGTATAAGCTGCTCTTCCAGCACGGGAAACAGCTGAATAGTTGGTATGGGTATATTTTTCATGTCTATTCAAAACTACGGCATCTGTTGTATTTTTAACCCCCATGACAGAAGAAGAAAAAATGCAAATGTTCCGTAACCGGCTCACCAGGGTTTTCCGGCATCTTGGCAAGCAGGCCAAACGGCAGGGCATCGGTTGTTATCGGTTATATGACCGGGATCTTCCTGAATTTCCGTTGATTATTGATGTGTATGAAGGCAACATATATTTGTCTGAATACCAGGCCAGGCATAACCTTACCGAAGAACAGCATGAAATATGGCTGAATGAAAGCTTGCAGGCAATTGCAACGGTGACCCAGGTGGCCGGTGATAATATTTACCTGAAACAACGCAAAAGAAAAACAGACCGCCAGGACCAGTACCAGAAAACAGGGGAGGAGATGGCGTTTTTTACTGTAAAGGAAGCCGGTCTGTTGTTTAAAGTGAACCTGTCTGATTACCTGGATACCGGTTTGTTTTTGGATCACCGTATTACACGGAGCATGGTGCGGGACCAGGCAAAAAATAAAAAGGTATTGAATCTGTTTTGCTATACCGCTTCATTTTCTGTTTATGCAGCGGCTGGCGGGGCCCTGTCGGTGGTATCGGTTGATTTATCCAATACCTACCTGTCTTGGGCTGCGGATAATTTTAAACTCAATGCACTGGAAGATGCGACGAAATACCGTTTTGTGCATGCAGATGTGCTGCAATATCTTGATGAACCTGAACCCGGAACATTTGATATGGTAATTCTTGACCCGCCCACTTTCAGCAATAGTAAACGGATGAAGGATTTCCTGGACATTCAGCGGGATCACTCATCACTTATTAACAAATGCCTGCGGGTTATGACGCCTGGCGGCATACTTTATTTCAGCACCAACTATACAAAGTTTCAATTATCGGCCGGTGAAATAGCGGCTTCTTCCATTACAGATATAACCAAACTTACAACGCCTTTTGATTTTGAAGGAAAATTAAGGCGATGGTGTTTTAAAATTATTAAGTGATGCCGGATTTTGTTTTTCCCGCTACAGTCAGAACTGGTATTGAGATCAACAGCGATTTGTGGTACAAGTGTGCGACGCAAGAATTTTGAAGGAAGTGCCGAAGCCGGATTCAAAAAAAACAATCAATGGACGATACAACATCCCTTGTTTGTGAAAACACAAACGAGGGCGTAAAAGTGAAGCAAGACTTTGCTTTAATGCTATAGTTGGCGACCATACAACTAATCAGCGGCTGTTTCTTTTTTACGCGCAAGTGTCAGCAATTGTTCGTGCAATGCCATTACCTGGGGCAATACTGCCTGCTGACCGTTGTTGTTAATTACAAAGTCGCACAATTTCATTTTAATGGCATCATCCATTTGCCTGTTCAGGCGGGCGTTTACTTCTTCCTTACTAAGATGGTCTCTTTTCATGCTGCGGTAAATGCGCAGCGTAACCGGTGCATCAACGCCAATTATATAATCCAGGTAACGTTGCGAACCACTTTCAAATATAATAGCGGCTTCTTTAATAGCGTACGGAGTAGTTTGCTGCTGCATCCATTTTTCACCATCGGCAATGGTTGCCGGGTGTACGATTGAATTCAGCAATGTTAATTTGTCTTTGTCGGTAAAAACTTCGGCTGCCAGGTGGGCGCGGTTTAGCAATCCGTTTGTATAAGTGTTTTCGCCAAATTTTTCTATTAATTGAGCTTTTAATGACTCGTCTTCATTCATCAGTCTTTTGGCGGCATCATCGGCGCTGTAAACAGGTATGCCGAGTGCTGCGAATACAGCCGCTACCGTGGTTTTTCCGCTGCCCATTCCACCTGTCAGGCCAACTCTTAAAGTCATTATTGAAATGATTGATAGCTGAAGTTATGAAATAATAGTTTCATCAGGGCCAGCCCTTTATGGAAGCGGAAGGATTGGGCAAAAAAAACCGGGCTATGGGGCCCGGTTATATCAGTAATGTGTAGTTGATTATTTGGCTGGTTCGGCTGGTTTGTTAATAGCCTGGCTCCACTCCTGGCTGATGGCGCTTTTTTCTATTTTAATATAGCTGCCCGGGCTGGTTTCGAGCATGATGGTAGTATTGTCGTCGTTTATTTTGTTTATTGTACCATGTATACCAGCAATGGTAACCACTTTTGCCCCTTTCTGTAAATTTTGCTGAAATTCCTTTGCCTGTTTGGCTTTTTTGGCCTGCGGGCGAATCATGAATAACCAGAATACCAGGATCATTGCGCCCAGTATAAACATCATAGAGGTAGGGCTCTGGGTACTTGCCTGTAATAAAATCGTTGCGTTTGTCATTTTTTTTGTATTACTTGTTAAATTGTTATTATTTTTTCATTACCTCAACGGTAAAACTTACTTCGTGGTTTTCACTTCCCTTTGTATTGGCTGTTACTGCTATGGTTTTGTGCTGCTGACCGTTTTTACCATTGCTGTCAAAAGAGCCTTTGATTTCTCCTTCAGCGCCGGGGGCAATGGGTTCTTTGGGGGGATCGGCTACGGTGCAACCACAACTGGGATGTACACTTTCAATAATAAGTGGTTTATTGCCTGTATTCTTAAAACGGAATAAAACTTCCAGTTTCTGGCCTTCTGTAATTTTGCCATAATCCTTTACCGAGTCTATCCATTGCATAGTAGTGAAACTGGCAGTATCTTTTTTCTCTTCGGGCACCGTCATTGCAACAGGCGTTGTGTCTGTGACCTCTTTTTTTACCGGGCCATTGCAGGCGGCAACTGCTATTGTTAGTACTGCTAATATTATAACGGGTCTCATGTGGTATTTTTTTGCAAATGTAGTAATTGGCGACTTACTTTTTTTTAACAAATGAAACTTTGTGCATTTTATCGCTTTTCAGCAAATCTTTATGAATATTGTCCAGAATGCCATTTACAAACTGGCCGCTTTGTGGTGTGCTGTATTCTTTTGCCAGGTCGATATATTCATTAATAGTAACCTTGGGGGGGATGGTTTCAAAGAATAAAAACTCACATACACCCATCTGCATCAGTATCATATCCAGCACTGCAATCCTGTCCGGGTCCCAATTTTTTAATTTGGGTTTTATGAGGTCCATGGTTATTTCTTTCTTATCAAACACGGTTTGGAGCAATTCCCTGGCAAATTGCAGCTTGTCTTTGCTGATGATTTCCATGAAATTGAATGCCCCGGGTTTTTGCAGCCAGCTTAGTATCAGCTGATTTATCACATCACAGTCATCATCCCAGTTGGTAAAGGTTTCTTCCACCCGTGCTACGAAGTTCTCGTTGGGCAGCATCAGCGTTCCCAGGATAAATTCCAGCATTTGTTTTTCGGATTTGCTGTCGCGGCTTTGTTCTGTAATGTATTGTTTGTATTCGGGCGTGGCGGCCAGTTCAAGATAAAGCTTCCTGATTTCTTCCTGGTCGGCCTGCAAATCGGGTCTGTCTTCTTTGAGGGCTCTTTGATAAGTGGGATCTTCCAGCATCTTCCACAAAAGTTCGTTGCCGGCCAGCTTTATATTAATATTCAGATCGGCTTCGGTGGGCAGGTGTTTGGAAGCTTTTTTGCGTGCATCTGTTTCTGCGTAACGGGCGATTTCTGTAAGAACGTACACCAGGTATACCAGTAATCCACGGGTTTGGTCAAAATGCTTTTGCAGTATGTTCAACGGTTCGCCGGGTTTCATTTCTCCTTGTGCGGTCTCTGCGGAATAAAGTGTTTGCATCACTTTTACCCGGATATTTCTTCTGCTAATCATAGTATGCCAAGAACTTGTTTTGAGGCTGCGAAGATAGGGAATTCATCGTGAAACGTCAGACGTCAGTCGTGAGTTGGGGCGGATGTAATTCCAGGTGCCTTATTTACCGGGCACCCGGTACCTGATGGGCCGTTACTAAGCTGACGATTGACGTATCAGGACTGCCAAAAGTGAAAAATTGGCAAGAGCCCTCTCGTTAAAGTCCTGATTAGCTGCCAACAAACCTGTTTAACTGACATCATTTCCTTTTTTTTGCATTTTGTTTCCTTTGGTATGAAATTCGTTTAGCTTTGCACGCCATTAGAAATTTCTAATCTAAAACAAAAAATTAACGCATATGGCCAAGAATCTCAAAGTTACCCCATTGCACGACAGGGTAATTGTACGTCCAGCTAAGGCTGAAGAAAAGACAGCCGGTGGAATTATTATCCCCGATACTGCGAAAGAAAAACCACAGCGTGGTACGGTTGTAGCCGCTGGTCCTGGTAAAAAAGACGAACCAGTTACGGTTAAAATTGGTGACACCGTGTTATATGGTAAATACGCCGGCACAGAACTCACTGTAGAAGGCGAAGAATTGCTGATTATGCGTGAAAGCGATATCCTGGCAATTGTTTAAACAGCTATTAGCCCCAGGCTATTAGCTGTTGGTGTTTTTACCAGTAGCTAAACCGCTAAACGTTAAGAGCCTGATATTTTATTTCAAAATTTTACAAACCTGATAATTATGGCAAAACAAATCTTCTTCGACATTGAAGCGAGAAATAGAATGAAGAAAGGCGTTGACACCCTGGCCAACGCTGTAAAAGTAACACTGGGCCCCAAAGGCCGCAATGTGGTTATTGAGAAAAAATTTGGTGCTCCGCAGGTTACCAAAGATGGTGTTACCGTAGCTAAAGAAATTGAACTGGAAGACCCTATTGAAAATATGGGTGCACAAATGGTAAAGGAAGTAGCTTCTAAAACTGCAGATATCGCGGGTGACGGTACTACTACTGCTACTGTTCTGGCACAGGCTATCATCGGCGAAGGTTTAAAGAACGTTGCTGCCGGTGCTAACCCAATGGATTTAAAACGTGGTATTGATAAAGCCGTTGCCAGGGTTGTTGAGAACCTGAAAACGCAATCACAGACAATCGGAAACGACAGCAAAAAAATTCAGCAGGTTGCCTCTATCTCTGCCAACAATGATGAAACAATCGGTAAACTGATTGCAGAAGCATTTGCCAAAGTAGGTAAAGAAGGTGTTATTACTGTTGAAGAAGCAAAAGGTACAGATACTACTGTTGATGTGGTAGAAGGTATGCAGTTCGATCGTGGTTATATCTCTCCTTATTTTGTTACCAACAGCGAAAAAATGGAAGCTGAATTGCAGAACCCTTACATTCTTATTTACGATAAGAAGATCTCTGCCATGAAAGACATCCTGCATATACTGGAGAAAGTTGCGCAGAGCGGCCGTCCGCTGGTAATCATTGCTGAAGACCTGGAAGGTGAAGCACTGGCCACACTGGTTGTAAATAAATTACGTGGTACGCTGAAAGTAGCTGCTGTTAAAGCTCCTGGCTTTGGCGACCGCAGAAAAGAAATGCTGCAGGATATTGCAATTCTGACAGCAGGTACCGTAATAAGTGAAGAACTGGGTTACAAACTGGAAGCCGCAGATTTAACCTCACTGGGACAGGCTGCTTCTATTACCATCGACAAAGACAACACCATTGTTGTTGGCGGAAAAGGTAAAAAAGCAGATATCACTGCCCGTGTTAACCAGATAAAAGCACAGATAGAAGTAACTACTTCTGATTACGATAAGGAAAAATTGCAGGAACGCCTGGCTAAATTAAGTGGTGGCGTGGCTGTATTGTACATTGGTGCAGCAACTGAAGTGGAAATGAAAGAAAAGAAAGATCGTGTTGACGATGCATTACATGCAACACGTGCAGCCGTTGAAGAAGGCATTGTGCCCGGTGGTGGTGTATCTTTCATCCGTGCTACGGAATCGCTGGAGAAATTCAAAGGTGCCAATGAAGATGAGACAACAGGTATAGCCATTGTTAAAAGGGCTATTGAAGAACCGCTTCGCCAGATTGTTGTAAACAGCGGTATTGAAGGTTCTATCGTTGTTCAGAAAATTAAAGAAGGTAAAGGTGATTTTGGTTTCAATGCACGTACTGAAGTATATGAAAACTTACTGAAAGCAGGTGTAATTGATCCAACTAAAGTGACCCGTATTGCGCTGGAAAACGCAGCTTCTATTGCAGGTATGCTGTTAACTACCGAATGTGTAGTTGCTGACAGGCCTAAGAAAGAAGAAGCGCCGCACAGCCATGGTGCACCTGATATGGGTGGTATGGGATACTAAGAACAGTACTAAGTATTCAGTATATAGTACTGAGACTTCAGTATTGTATTTACCAATACTTACCATTAAGATAAAGAAAGCTCCTGTTGGCGTTTGCCGGCAGGAGCTTTCTTCACATTCGAAACCTGGTAATCAGTATTTTGACGGCAGGATTGCCGGGGGCGTTCCAGCGTATTGTCTGAATACTTAGTACTAAATACTCCGCACTTTCTTCCTACCTTTGCAACTTCAAAAAAATACGGGATAATAAATGATCAGCGCAAGAAATATAACCCTGGCTTATGGCAAAAGGGTGTTGTTTGACGAGGTAAATATCAATTTTGTCAAAGGCAATTGCTATGGCGTAATAGGCGCCAACGGGGCCGGCAAAAGTACTTTTCTAAAAATATTGAGCGGGGATATTGAACCGAACAAAGGCACGGTGGAAATAACCCCCGGCGAACGCCTGGCAGTACTGAAACAAAACCAGTTTGAGTTTGACGAATATACCGTACTGAACACCGTTATGATGGGCCATAACAAACTGTGGACCATTATGCAGGAGCGCGAGAAGATTTATGCGCTGGCAGATTTTACCGAAGAAGATGGCATGAAAGCCGCTGAACTGGAGGGCGAATTTGGAGAAATGGGAGGTTATACGGCCGACAGCGATGCGGCTACATTACTCAGTGAACTGGGCGTGGGAGAGGAGTTTCACCAAATGCTGATGAAAGACATTCCGGGCAACCTGAAACTGCGTGTGCTGCTGGCCCAATCATTGTTTGGCAATCCGGATATATTATTGCTGGATGAGCCTACCAACGGTCTTGATATTGAAACCATCGGCTGGCTGGAAAATTTCCTGGCCGATTATGAAAATATTGTACTGGTGGTGAGCCACGACCGGCACTTCCTGGATTCTGTGTGCACGCATGTGGCGGATGTAGACAGATCTAAAATCAAAATATTTACCGGCAATTATACTTTCTGGTATGGTTCATCGCAACTGGCTGCCCGGCAAATGAACGACAAAAACAAAAAGACAGAAGAAAAACGCCAGGCATTAATTGATTTCATAGCACGTTTCAGCGCCAATGCGTCAAAAAGTAAACAAGCCACCTCACGTAAAAAAGCATTGGAGAAATTAACCATAGAAGAAATTGAGCCGAGCAACCGTAAGTATCCGGGTATTATTTTTCAGCCCCTGCGCGATGTGGGTAACCAGATATTAAATATTGAGAAACTGGGGAAATCCGTAGACGGCCGTGTATTATTTAACGATGTAAGCTTTACTGTAAACAAAGGGGATAAAATTGCCATACTAAGCAAGGATGCTTTGGCGGTAACTGCATTCTTTAATATCGTCAACGGAGAAGTAGCTGCCGATAAAGGAAAATACGAATGGGGAACCACGGTTACGAAAGCTTATTTGCCAGTAGAGAACAGCCAGTATTTTCAGAATAACATGACGCTGATGGATTGGCTGCGCCAGTTTGTACCTGCGCATGTAACGGATGCAGACGAACCTTTTCTGCGTGGTTTTTTAGGCAAGATGTTATTTAGCGGCGATGATGTAATGAAAAAAACAGGTGTTTTAAGCGGGGGCGAAAAAGTACGATGCATGCTGAGCCGTATGATGCTGCAAAATCCCAACGTGGTAGTGCTGGATCAGCCCACCAATCACCTTGACCTGGAAAGTATCCAGAGCTTTAATGAAAACATCAGCGAATTTAAAGGCATTGTATTACTTACAAGCCATGACCATACTTTCATGCAAACAACGGCCAACCGTATTATAGAAATAACGCCCAAAGGCATTATTGACAGGCTTACTACATTTGATGAGTACCTGGCAGATGATCGCGTTAAACAATTGAAGGAAGAGATGTATAAATAATTAAGAATTAAAAATTGATAATTAAGAATTGCCCACCGTTGCCGGTGGGTTTTTTGTACTATTAATATTGTAGTTTTTACATTTTCACATTTGCTTTCCTTATCTTCCAAAAAATACCAGACATGAAACAATTGCTGTTCACTTTTTTAACGGCCATCGCATTTCCTGGCATACAGGCGCAAACAAAACCTGCTACCATTATCAAAGCGGGTAAATTAATTGATACAGAAAATGGAAAAGTGCTGGACAATCAATTAATATTAATAGAAAACGATACCATTAAAGCGGTTGGCAGCAATATTGCCGTTCCCAGGGGCGCCACCATTATCGATCTTTCAAAAGCTACCGTGTTGCCGGGTCTGATTGATTGCCATACGCATGTTACAGGTAACCCCGGCGGCGATTACTATGCAGATATTTTCAGGAAGACAGTAATGGATTATGCGGTTACTGCACACATTTACGCAAAGCGTACGCTGGAGGCGGGTTTTACAACCATTCGCGATGTGGGTTCACAGGCTTTTTTGGATGTGGCGCTTCGCAACGCCATTAACAACGGCGATATACCCGGCCCAAGGATGCTGTGTGCTACCCTGTTTATCGGTTCTACCGGCAGCCATGGCGATCTTAACGGGTTTTCTCCTTTTTTAGATTCAAAAATGCCCAAAGAAATGAGCGGCATTGCCAATGGGGTTGACGAGATTCGTAAACAGGTACGTTACAATATCAAGTACGGCGCAGATGTAATAAAATTTGGCGCCAGTGCAGGTGTATTGAGCGAAGAAGAGAGTGTAGGTGCGCCCCAGTACACACAGGAAGAAATGAACGCTATTGTTGATGAAGCAAAATTATGGGGCCGAAAAACATGTGCACATGCGCATGGAACCATTGCTATAAAAATGGCTGTTACAGCCGGCGTGGCTTCTATAGAGCATGGCAGCCTTATTGATGAAGAAGGCATTGAACTGATGAAGCAGCATGGCACTTACCTGGTATCCGATATTTACAATGATGATTATATTATGAGCGAATATGCCAAGATGGGCTATCCTGAAAAGATCTTAAACAAGGAAAGACAGGTGGGCAGATTGCAAAGAGAAAATTTTGCCAAAGCAGTAAAAGGCGGTGTTAAGATTGCCTATGGTACAGATGCCGGCGTATATCCGCATGGCTGGAATGCGAAACAATTTTTTTATATGGTAAAGTTTGGTCTTACACCTATGCAGGCTATACAGGCTGCCACCACCAGTGCCGCGGATTTATTGGGCTGGACCCAGAGAGTAGGATCAGTAACTGCCGGGAAACTGGCGGATATTATTGCGGTATCCGGTGATCCGCTGCAGAACATAACCGTGCTGGAAAATGTACAGTTTGTAATGAAGGGTGGGGTAGTGTATAAGAACCTCATCAACAAATAACCTGTACATTTAGAAAAAGAGCATCGGGGATCTTCGGCAACAACAATATGCACACCGGTAATATTGCTCCGGTAGTAACGGATATATACCGGTGAAGGATAGTGGAAAATACTTTATATGAGTTGAACAGGGCGTTTCCGTACAAGTGTGCGACGCAACACCGTGGCACATTGCTGCAATGGCGGGCTCAAAAAAAGCAGGTAAAATTTATATAAATATCCGGGTACCCGTGCCCGAATAACTTTCCCTGAAATCTTTGGGTGTGGTGCCTTTTTTCTTTTTAAAGATGCGGTTAAAATTAGAAATGTTATTGAAGCCACAGTGATAGGCTATCTCTGCAACCGACTGTGAAGTATCAATAAGCATTCTTGAAGCATTACCAAGGCGGATTTCATTAAGGCAGTCTATAAAGGTCATACCCGTTTTTGTTTTAAAAAAACGGCTGAACGCGGCTTCTGTCATATTTGATAACCTGGCCACTTCACTCAGCTTGATAGATTTGTGGAAATTCTGGTTAATGTGCTCCATTGTTTTTTCTACCCGCCTGCTGTTATAAAAAGAATACTCCGTATTGGTGAAAGAGGTGTCGGAGAGCATGCGCATGTTTCTTGAAGTGGAAAGATCATGCAGAATGGAAATTAACTCAAGTACCGAATCAAACCCATGTTTTTTGTTAAGCCCCAGTATACGGGGCGCCAGTTGCTGAATGGTTTCTTTTGAAAACGATATGCCCCGGCTTGATTTGTCGAACATAGCCCTGATAAAGCTGAGCTGGTTTCTTCTCAGTAATTTTTCGTCGAAGAGATCTTTGTGAAACTGTATGGTTACTTCATGTATTTCCTTGCTTTTGCATTTGTGGGTAAACCATGCATGTACCAGGTTAGATCCTACCAGCACCAGTTCAATATCGTCAATTTCCTCCATGTGGTCGCCTATCACCCGCTTGGCGCCTTTGGCATTACTGATAAAATTCAGCTCGTATTCCTCGTGGTAATGAAGTGGAAAATCAAAATCACTTTTGTGCCTCGAAAAAAGGGTAAAACAATCTGCCTGTGTTAATGGCGTAATTTCTTTAAGTGTGTCTTTTAACATATTGCAATGTTGGCAATCGTATTAATGTACCAGCTTTTCGTTCAAAATTGTACGGCTTCGGGTAAAAATAGTACAATATCTTTAAATTGATTGCGCATGAATAAGCCGTGCAAGAGTCGTGTTGTAGCTATTCCGGCAATGCGTGTTCATTTTTTTAAGGTAAATAGTACAATATAAAGATAAAAAAGTATTAGCTTTTCGTAAATTAATACTTTTAAATTTGCTACGGTCAGTTGCCGTATAAAAAAGACAAGCCGTGGTTATTTGTTTATGTGCACCGGTTGTAAAAGATGCCTTCGATTACCTTGTCTGTTCCGGTTTTCTTTTATTTGTAAACAGGCCCGCTAAAGATGAACAGACTAAAGCTTGTATTATTGATGGCTGTTGTAAGGTCGGCAGTTATTGCACAGGAACTTCCCTGCGATAAGATGGCCAGTGCCGAAACTATCAATCTCTACAATAACCTGAAAAAGAATATCGCAAAGGGTTTTATGTTTGGTCACCAGGATGATTTGGCCTATGGCGTAAACTGGAAATACGTGGATGGCAACAGCGATATAAAGGAAGTGACCGGCGAGTATCCGGCAGTATATGGCTGGGAACTTGGACATCTTGAACTGGACAGCCTGGCCAACCTGGACGGAGTGCCGTTTGATAAAATGAAAAAATTTATTGCCGCAGGGTATGAACGCGGTGGAGTAATTACCATTAGCTGGCATTTTACCAACGCGTTAACTGGCAAATCTGCCTGGGATGCTACACCCGGCGCGGTGGCTGCTATTCTGCCCGGGGGAATAAAACATGATTTATATACAAGCTGGTTAGACAAGCTGGCGGCTTTTATGCATGATCTGAAGGGTAAAAAAGGCGAGGTCATTCCGGTTATCTTTCGTCCGTTTCATGAGTTGAACGGCAGTTGGTTCTGGTGGGGTAAAAATTTATGTACACCGGAAGAATTAAAAGCATTGTACCGGTTTACGGCTTCCTATTTGCGCGGTACCAAACAGGTGCATAATTTACTGTATGCATTTAATACAGACCGGTTTAAAGATGAGGCAGCATACCTGGAACGTTTTCCTGGTAATGAATGGGTTGATATTATTGGCTTTGATATTTACCAGCGCAACAAAGACAATGAACAGTTTATCCGCGACATGGACAAGAGCCTTTCTGTATTGGAAAAACTGGCCGCAGAAAAAAATAAGATTGCCGCAATCACAGAGTTTGGATACGGCTCACTGCCCGACAGTACCTGGTGGACAAAGGCCCTGCTGCCGGCAATAGGCAATCATAAAATTGCTTACGCGCTGGCATGGCGCAATGCCGGCAGGTCTGCACAGGGACAGTATGAATATTATGTGCCTTTCAGAGGAGAACCATCGGCCCCGGATTTCTACAACTTTTATAAAAATGAGCGCACCTTGTTCCAGGATGAAGTGGCAAAAGAGCATTTGTACCGGTAATGCAGGCAGTTAGTCTTTAGCGATAAGCGGTGAACTGGAAAGAAAGGAATAATTATTTAAGCTGTTATCAACGTTAATGGCTTACACGTATGACTAACAGCTGGCTAAAGGCTAATAGTTATTTAAACGATTGAATGAAATTACATTTTATTGACATTGCTATTATTGTTCTTTACCTGGCCCTGATGGTATCGTTGGGCTTTTGGTTCCGGAAGAAAGCGAAACAAAATAAAGAAAGTTACCTGCTGGGTGGTAAATCATTGCCCTGGTATATGCTGGGCATGAGCGATGCCAGCGATATGTTTGATATCAGCGGCACCATGTGGATGGTATCACTGTGCTTTATTTATGGAATGAAGAGTATCTGGATACCCTGGCTATGGCCTGTTTTTAACCAAGTTGTCCTTATGATGTTTCTTTCCAAATGGCTGCGGCGCTCCAACGCCAACACAGGCGCAGAGTGGCTGGCTACCAGGTTTGGAAGTATTGGCAGCGGAATAAAATCATCTCATAATGTAGTAGTGGCCTTTGCATTGCTGAGTTGTTTTGGATTTTTGGCGTATGGTTTTGTTGGACTGGGAAAATTTATTGAGATATTCCTGCCCTGGGATATGGTAAAAGAATACGTGCCCTTTCATGTGTCGGCACAATGGGTACCGCATTTTTACGGTATTGTGTTTTCATTGTTTGCCATGTTTTATTCAATATTGGGCGGCATGCACAGCATTGTGCTGGGTGATTTTATTAAGTACCTGATCATGACAGTGGCCTGCGTTTCTATTGCCATCATTGCCTCACAGCATTTGCACAACGGTGAAAATACGCTTCATGTGCCGGAGGGGTGGTTCAATCCTTTTTTTGGCTGGCGTTTACACCTCGACTGGCAGCATATTATTCCTGCAGCCAATAAAAAAATTGAAGATGATGGGTTTGGCCTCTTTGGTATCTTTTTTATGATGATGCTGTTTAAAGGTGTTTTTGCAAGCCTGGCAGGTCCCGCCCCCAATTATGATATGCAGAAAATATTAAGCACCCGGTCGCCGCAGGAGGCATCTAAGATGAGCGGGTTTGTTTCCATTATCCTGTTACCGGTACGGTATGCCATGATTATTGGTTTAACCGCTCTTGGATTGTTATATTATAACCGGTTGGATCTTACCAGTGCAGGCGGGACTGATTTTGAAAAAGTGCTGCCATCTGCCGTCAATAATTTTTTACCTGCCGGTATACTGGGCCTGGTGCTTACAGGCTTACTGGGTGCTTTTATGGGTACTTTCTCCGGCACAGTAAACGCAGCACAGGCTTATATAGTAAACGATATTTATTTAAAATACGTCAATCCGAAAGCGGGTACCAAAAAAATAATGAGCATGAATTACCTGGTGGGGCTGATGGTGGTTTTTATTGGCATCCTGCTGGGCATATTTGTAAAAGATGTAAATACGGTTTTACAATGGATTGTAGGCGGCTTGTATGGAGGTTATATTGCCGCTAATATGTTTAAATGGTATTGGTGGCGGTTCAATGCCAGTGGTTTTTTTTGGGGTATGCTGGCAGGTATTATTCCGGCCATTGCACTGGCGGTATTAAAATCTGCCGGAATCATTAGCGGTCTTGACTTATACTATTGGCCGGTGATTTTCCTGATTTCTCTTGCAGGATGTTTTGCAGGAACCTATGCAGCGCCGCCAACGGAAATAAATATTCTTACCTCATTTTATAAAACGGTAAGACCCTGGGGCTTCTGGAAACCGGTGCGTGAAATTGTAATGGCCGCCGATCCCTCATTTAAGCCCAATAAACGTTTTAAGCTCGACATGTTCAATGTGGTGCTGGGTATTGTGGCGCAGCTTTGCCTCACTATTTTGCCTATGTACATTGTACTTTGGATGAAACTGCCTTTGATGATAACTATAGTATTACTGGCGCTGATAATATTGGTTTTAAAGAAGACATGGTGGGATAAACTGGAAAATTAAATGCCCCGCCATCCTTTAATGAGGATAAAACGATATCCCATTGAGGCCTAAAAAGAAATATGATGAAAACAAATTTTGAAAAAAGACTAGCGTTGTTGCAGGCCGCCTATGAAAAGCTGGTTGGCCGGCCAAATGAGCAGATAGAAACCGGCAATGGTATTTATGAACGGTATAAACATCCTGTACTCACTGCAGGGCACACTCCTTTATTCTGGCGTTATGACTTTAACTTCGAAAGCAATCCATACCTGATGGAAAGGTTCGGCATTAATGCCGTGCTGAATGCGGGCGCTATTAAGTGGCACAACAAATACATTGTTGTTGGAAGGGTAGAAGGTACAGACAGGAAATCATTTTTTGCAGTGGCAGAGAGCAGCAACGGTGTTGATAATTTTCATTTCTGGGATTATCCAATTGTGATGCCTGAAACAGAGAACCCCGATACTAATATTTATGATATCAGGCTGGTACAACATGAAGATGGATGGATTTATGGATTATTCTGTACAGAGCGGCGCGATCCGCATGCAATACCGGGCGACCAGTCTGCGGCTGTTGCGCAATGTGGTATTGCAAGAACAAAGGATTTGAAGCAATGGGAACGCCTGCCAGATTTAAAAACTTCTTCGTCCCAGCAGCGCAATGTGGTGCTGCATCCGGAATTTGTACAGGGTAAATATGCATTTTATACAAGACCGCAGGATAGTTTTATTGATGCAGGCAATGGAGGCGGTATTGGATTTGGCCTCTCGTCTTCTATCACGAATGCTGAAGTGAAAGAAGAAGTAATAGTTGACCCCAGGAAATACCATACCGTATATGAAGCAAAAAACGGTGCCGGACCGGCGCCGGTAAAGACATCCATTGGCTGGCTGCACCTGGCACACGGTGTTCGCAATACAGCGGCAGGATTAAGGTATGTGTTGTACATGTTTGTTACAGATCTGAATGATCTTACCAAAGTAATTTATAAGCCGGGTGGTTATTTCCTCGCGCCCGAGGGAGAAGAAAGAACCGGTGACGTATCAAACGTGGTTTTCTGCAATGGCTGGATTGTGGAAGCAGATGGCAAAGTATTTATTTATTATGCATCTTCGGACACCCGCCTGCATGTGGCTACTACAACCATCGATCGTTTGCTGGACTATGTTGTAAATACGCCGTCTGACGGGTATTCGTCTGCCGCATCGGTAAAAACCCTGCAAAGGATCATCCGTAATAATAAAAAACACATCGGGACAAACAGCAAAACAGGCGGAGCGGATATACAGCATGCAGATTCTCATAGCTAAAGGGTAATCAGATACAGCGATAAAAAGATTTTTAAGACCATTTCAATGCCTGATCAGGTACAAAATTTCAAAGCAGCACTGGAAGCAGAATTGCATCGTATATTGTCTTATTGGATGCAGTACGATACAGACGAACAATCTGGCGGTTATTTCGGACAAATAGATCATTGTAACACCGTAAACCCCGCAGCAGAAAAGGGCAGTGTGTTAAACAGCCGCATTTTATGGACTTTCTCTGCTGCTTACCGTTGCACAAAGAACCCCGGCTACCTTTACGCTGCTCACCGTGCTTTCGATTATTTTATGAATCATTTTATTGACAAAAGGCATGGCGGTATTTACTGGAGTATTGATTGTACAGGACGGGCTGCCAACACGAAGAAACAGGTATATGCCCAAAGTTTTGGCATTTATGCATTGAGCGAATTCTACCGGGCTACGGGAACAGCAGCGGCACTGCAATATGCAATTGATTTATTCAGGCTGATAGAAACACACAGTTACGACCCTGTAAAAACAGGTTATACAGAGGCGTTTACAGAAAATTGGCAACCGATGGAAGATACCAGGCTGAGCCTGAAAGATGCCAATGAAAAAAAGACCATGAATACCCATCTTCATATCCTGGAAGGTTACAGCAATTTATACCATGCATGGCCGGATGATTTGCTAAAAACAAAGATTGGAGGATTGTTACAGAATTTTTTTGAACATATCATTGATCCGGCTACCAATCACCTTAAATTGTTTTTTGATGAAGACTGGAATGGTAAATCGGATATTGTTTCTTATGGGCACGATATTGAAGCTGCATGGCTTTTACAGGAAGCCGCTGAAACCATTGCCGATGCCGGAATGATTGAACGCTCAAAAGAAACAGCGCTAAAAACCGCAGGTGCGGCCAAAGAAGGTTTGGATACAGACGGCGGCCTGTGGTATGAATATGAACCGGCACAAAACCGCCTGGTAAAAGAAAAACACTGGTGGCCACAGGCAGAAGCCATTGTTGGTTTTTTCAACGCATGGGAGGTGAGCGGAGACAATACTTATTTGCAGGCATCGCTCAATGCCTGGGATTTTACAAAAAAATATATTATTGACAATGAGCTGGGCGAGTGGGTCTGGGGCGTTAACGCCGATTACTCGGTGATGACGGAAAAAGATAAAGTGGGCATATGGAAATGCCCCTATCATAACAGCAGGGCTTGTATAGAGATTATGAAACGTGCCGCAAAATAGTAAATATATCCTGCGCTAACCAGTATATCACTATTTCCTTTCTATCCAGTAGTTAGCGGTATTATTATCAGCCTGTAATACAATTTTGTAAAATGCCGATGGCTTATTGGCAAAATCAAAACTGGCTTTTTGTGCCGTAACAGGAAGACTGCCCAATAATGTGTACTTGTCCTGGCCGCCTTTTTTAAAGTTGTTGGTTAAAGCAAGCCACACTTTAAGCTGGCCCGTTTTGGCAACTGCTGTCCAGGTAATTACCAATTTATCATTGTTGTATTCAAACTTCGGTGATATAAAAGACAGCGGGCCGGTAAATGAAATGCCATCTGTCTCATAGGCGTTGTCTTTCGGAATGCTGATATTCATAAAATGGGCTATCGAGGGCATGATATCGGTGGCGGATGCCTGCGGTGCATGAAATTGCTGGTTCAGATCTTTTGCATTGGTAAAGATCCAACTGGCACGTTCGCGGTCGGTTTGGCCACCATGGCCCTTACCTGTAACTGAATCACGACCGTGATCAGTAGTAACAACAATCAACCATTCTTCATTAAAATGTTGCTGGCGGTACTGGATGGCTTTCCATATATAGCCAATGCGTTTGTCTGCCAGCGCTATTCCATTGTAAAATTCGGGACTATCGCCATGCATATGGCCCATGTCATCAGTATATTCCAGGTATACCCAGGAGAGATCCGGTGCTTTTGTTTGAATGATATCCGCCGCCTTTTTTGCCACGCTCTCATCAATATTGCTCATGTAATCCCTTTTCTTATCGTGCGCATAATTGATTGTATCTTTTTCAAGCCCATCATAAGAATAGTCAACAGGTATATTGCCGGTAGCTGCAAAATTATCGCCTACCAGTTTGGTTCGGTTATCTTCCCAACTGGAAAAAATGCCTGTTTTTTTGCCAGGGTATTCTGCTTTAAAAAATCGAAAAATAGTGGGATAATTATAATTGGGTGCGGCAATATCATTGTCCCAGACATTGTGTTTATTTACCCAAACACCCGTAAGCACACTGTTATACCCAACCGCAGATATGGTAGGCGTTTGGCTGTATGTTCCTTTAACCCCGCCCACATACGAACGCGTATATCCGCCCGCTTTGGCAATGGCCTTCAGGTTGGGTACGGGTAGTTTTTCTATTACATCTGCAGGAATGCCGTCAGCAATAATAAAAACTGCCTTTCTTGTTTTGTGTTGCGAAAAAGCCTGCAAAGAACAGGCAACAATGAATAAAAGAAACAAAAAACTGATCAACTTCCATTTTCCCGGTACCGGTAAAGCCGATGGTTTCATATTTGCGAAGGGTTTGTTTGCGGGCCAAAGTAATGACATTTAATCATACAACATGGGTTGAAATTTACGTGGTATAATAACAATTTATTAAATTTCAGATAGTCGCAATGCTGTTGATAGGTATAATGCTACCGGTGCAGGGTTAACTTTTCTTTCTCAGATCAAAGTTTTGGAAAAAAAATATCCTGGCGCCGTTTATATTTCTGTATTTATTGCCTGCAGCCAGTTGCTGGAAAACGTTGGTATAGCCGGCCTGTATATTGCTGCTTTTGGAAAACTGGTATTTTAGCCCCAGAAAAAAACGATTCTGATCAAAATAGTTATAGAGCACTTCCTTACCAAAACTTATGTGGATTTCATCATTTGCAATAAAGGAAATACTTTTCGGGGCAGCACCGTCTTTGTACAGTGGCAACTCATACCAGATATTGTAACGCAAACGCCAGTTGAAATTATATCCGCCTGCCAGTGCAGAATCGTTCAGCACTTTTTGCCTGAACCGTTCTTCCAGGCGTATCCATTGCATCATGCGGGTTTTGCCATACTTTGTATGCCACTGCACCTGTTGCCAGGGCCGGTGCTCGTGCCTTGTTATACGCTGGTGATTGTCTCCCGGGAAAATAAAAATGTTCCCATAACCCAGTGTTAGTTTGGTATTGTCGTTAATATAGTAGGTAAGGCCAAGACGTATAATGGCCTGCGAAAAATTGGTAGTGTAATCATCCTTTGTGCGAAGCTGCAAATCGGTCCACGTACCCCATTTATTGCTAAACCTGGTCTGGTTAAAATAGCCAAGCCATATTTGTTGAGTATGTTCTGTGGTCTTTGTGGTCTGCGCATAAAGCATACTGCTGCCGGTTGCCAGCAGGCAAATTACAATAAGGGTTCTTTTCATACTGCAAAGAAATAAAAAAAGATCTGCAATTGTTTTACAGATCTTTTTTGCGGAATTAAAATTATTTAATTAACAGGGTGGCCCGTTTGTCTATGGTTGTAGCTTCCTTGTCTCACACAGATGAATCAGCGCAGATAGGTTTGCTGTACTGTATACACCCGGCCATGCTAAATTATTTGTTGAATAAGCCATCAAAAGTAACTGCCACATAATACAGTGCGCCAATGGTTGGCCCGCCTGCGTATTGCAGGTAACGGTGATTCAAAATATCTGCACCTCCCCATTTTATACTTGCCCTGGCAGAAGGTATACGATAGGTTATCTGGGCATCGATGGTGCTATAAGCAGCAACATTGCCGGTAACCAGCGGACTCTCCCACAAAAAAGCATCCTGCCACTTCCAAACTATGTTGAAACCAAAATTTTTAACAATCTCGCGGTTGCCAAATGATAAATTGGTATTCCATTTTGGCGTATTGAAACCCGTTACAAAAATATCATTTGAGCTGTTTGACTTCATTTTGTTGAAACTTACATTGCCCCCGATGGTATATTTTTCATAAAAATTGTACGTAACGCCCAGCGCAGATCCAAAATTATGATAGGTGTTTTTTGCGTTGGTATATACACGGTACCTGTCCTGTCCCTTGCTGGCGGCAGTAGTAGCTGTAGCATTTGTTGCGTCACGGTTTCTGTCGAGCATTGATAATACAGCGGCATCCGACCCTACGGTTTCTCCAATGGGCACATATACCTGCACCTGGCCCAAAAAGCCATGGTAGGTATTGCTGTATGCATCAATATCAATTACCAGCTTGTTGTTTAACAAAACACTTTTATAGCCCACTTCAAATGAAGTGATTTTTTCCGGTTCGGCATTGGGAAGGTTGGCTACCTGCAGCAGGTTCTTGTTGGCCAGCGCAGCGGCATCCGTATTTCCTTGTGCACTTACGGCTGCGTTAAAATTAACCACCGATTGCTGTGTATAACTGTTCTCGAGGTATCCCAATCCTTTGTCTATATAGGAAAGGCTGCCCACACGTCTTACCCTGCCATTGTTTACATAAGACAGGGCCTCAAACAATGCAGGAAAACGATAGCCCTGCTGGAAGGTGAAACGGAAATTGTGCAGCTTATTAACTGTGTAAACGCCGGCCAGCCGGGGCGTTATTTTTGGGTCAAACTCGGGATTGTAGTCGTACCGTAGTGAACCAAACAATTTCAGCTTTTCGTCAAAGAAAGTTTTGGTTACCTGTGCAAAGCCACCAAATTTTTTGTACAAAACATCTTTGCCAAAACTGCCATCCTTTAACGGCGTATTGCGTTCTGCAATGGGCCTGGAGAAATCAACGAAATTATTTCCGTCGGGAATGACCTGGTAAATTCGTGCATCCCCGCCGATCAATAAATCGAATACCTTTATTTTTTTGGAGAGATCCCACTGAGCTTCGGTGTGGTACAGCCTGCTTTTTTGTATCAGCGCAGCGCCGCCCGTTTCAGGAGCATTGGGTATGGAAGAGGATTTGATATCCCAGTTGTTGATTTTAATAATGGTGTTTTTTAACTGGTCAAATTCCGGGGTGCCGGGTTTTACACGGCTGGCATCTGCCTGGTCGCGTGCATACTGTGTGGCAGCGGCAAGGTTGGCCGAGGTGAGTGCACCGCCATTGGAGGCTGCATATGCATTGAGTGCGTTTTTATATTTTGTGCCCCAGCTGGTAGCTGTTTTGGTATCCGTAGCGCCGCCACTGTATAAATCAAGGTTATCTGCCAGCGGTTTTACATTATAGGAGTCGCCGGTATTTTCGAGCGATATATAACTGCGGATGACAAAATCATTGCCCTTAAGTTCCAGGTGATGATTCTGCACTACTACATTGTCTAAACGTATTTTGTTTCCGCGCTGAAATACGCCGTCCATATTTCCCCTGCGGTAGGAGTACGATAACTCCAGTTTTTCAGTAATGCGGTAGTTCAATCCAAGATCAAATTTAAAGTTGCTTACTTTAGGGCTTACCAGGTCTGTTTCCCAGTAGCCGGTACGTGCTACCCGCAAAGTCTGGTTGGTTTTACCATCAATGGTGAGGCCGCTGAGTGAAACAACATTGCTTCCGGCAAGCGCATCGTCGCCATATTTATTCCATCCGTCAAAAGCGATGTTGTTGGCACCGTTAAGTGCCGGAAAGCCGGGATTGGCACTTTTCAGGTCATTGGTATTCTGGTCGAGCCTGGTGTTGGAGCGCCAGTCGGTACCCTGCATATACCCGATATTTATTTTAAAGGCAAATTTATTCCTGAAGGCTTTGGCATAGCGGATAGCCGATTCCGTTAGTACGCTGGGGTCGTGATCGATGCCGTCTACATGGTTAATGCCGGTTTTGTGATACACACTCAACCCCTGGTAGGTAAACGGACTTTTGGTAAGCAGGTTGGCCATGCCATTAATGGCGTTCATTCCGTACAGCGCGGAAGCGGCGCCCGGCGTAATTTCCACGCTGGCTATATCCAGTTCGGTGGGGCCTATAGCATTGCCCAGTGGCACACCCAGGGTGGCAGCCTGCATGTCTACGCCATCTACCAGTTGCATAAAACGGAAATTATTGGGAATATTAAACCCGCGCGTGTTGGGCACTTTAAAAGTAAGACTGGAAGTGGTCATCTGAACGCCTTTCACATTTTCAAGCGCATCGTAAAAACTGGGGGCGGCAGCTTCGCGTATTGCCCTGATGTCTAATTTTTCAATGGCTACCGGCGATTTCAGAATGCTTTCTTTCACGCGCGAAGCAGTTACCACTACTTCGTTGCCCAATATGGTTTGTGTCGCCAGTTGCACCTGCAGGTTAGAGCCCAGGCTTTTTACTTCCAGTTCCTGCTGTTTAAATCCTACTGACGAAAATACCAGCGTGAATGGCAGTTTTGTTTTTGTTCTTAATTTGAAACTTCCATCTTTACTGGTGATGGTTCCGGCAATCGTGCCTTTCACAGATACACTCACATCAGCCAGTGGTTCTTTCCCGTCCTGGCCGGTTACCTGTCCCGATATTTCAATCAGGTTGCTGGTTTCCTGGCTATGGGCGGTGCCGGCGGTCATTTGCACCAGCAGCAACAGCGATAAGGGGAGTATTGTTTTTTTTAAACTTTTTATAAACGGATTGGCCTTGATTAGCATCATTTCAGACAGGTGGATTGTCTTTCTCATAATATTGATTCTGTATTTAATGTCTACAATTTTAGTAGACTAATTGGATAAAAAAATAGTATTAAGGAGTTAGCAGCATATAAGAAAGCAAACAACATCGCCGGGAAAAACTATCAGCAAGAGGGTTCATTGATTGATTGGTTTGGTTAAAACAGGCAGCAAAGATAACCTGTTTTTTATAAGTCTACAAAATTAGTAGGGTATTTTTTAATTTATTTTGTGTACTGTGTCGCATAGCTGATAAATGGACAGGAGACCGCCGGGAAAATGCTGCGTTGTAAAAAAACCAGAACCTGTTAGAAATGTAAAAAATGCTGAATTTCGGGCAAAACTTTTACGTAAGCCTTCCAGAGTGTAAATGTACTGGTGAGTATAACGAGGAGGCCAACCGAAAGAAACATGGTTTTCATTGGCAGAATGCCTACCAGCCTTGCTGCAATGGGGGCTGCAATAAGACCGCCGATAATAAGACCGGCCACGTCAAGGATGGGTATGTGTTTCAGAAAAATGAAAAAGGTAACCGAGCTGGCAAACACAACAAAAAATTCTGCCAGGCAAACAGATCCGATTACATAGCGCGGGTTTTTTCTTTTCGACAAGAGTGTGCCAGTAACCAATGCGCCCCAGCCACCGCCTGCAAATGCATCCAGGAATCCACCGGCCGATGCCAGCCATCCCGCGCCTGTTACCTTATTTTCTTCATTCTTTTTTTTGAATGCTTTTTTTATGATGTAATAACCCAGGTAAATGGTGTAGAAGCTAAGTGGTATACGTACCCATTGCGCATACTCCTGCCCAAAATAGGCAAGCGATGCGCCTATAACAGCACCAATAACACCAGGTACTACCAATGCCCTGAATAATTTTCTATTTATATTACCGAAACGGTGGTGTGTATAACCCGAAGCCCCACTCGAAAAAACCCTGGCCGAATGAACACGGCTGCTTACAATAGCCGGGGGTACGCCGGTTGCCAGCAGGAAAACGGTAGAAATGGTACCGTAGCCCATTCCCATTGATCCATCTACCATTTGCGCCAGGAACCCCGTCAGCACCATCATTCCAAAAAGGCGAAGGTCAACAAACCTGGGTATTTCCTGTATACTGCCGAGTATTTTATCAAATGGTACAAAAGACAGCACCGCATGTCCAAACAACATAAAGAAGAAGGCCAGCAAACACCATTTTACAATGGCAGGCCATTTTTTTGACTGGGGCTGACTGGCCTCTTCCAGTGTAATTTGCTTGGCTGCAAGTACCCTGGTTAAATCGTCCAGTTGCTTCACTTTGTCCGTAAAATCTCCTTTTAGTTCCTGCCGTATTGTATGCATGTTCTCCAATACACCTTCTATTTCATCCGGTATCAGTTCGTTTAATTGCTCACGCATTCTTTTGGCAATAGTGGGCGATTTTCCATTGGTGGAAATGGCAATTTTAAGATCGCCTTTTTGTACAATGGAACCGAGGTAGAAGTCGCACAGATCGGGCGTATCTGCAACGTTAACCAGTAATTTTTTTTCCTTTGCCAGCACGCGCACATACTTGCTGACCGCTTTATCGTTAACGGCCACAATTACCAGGTCCTTGCCTATTAAATCTGATTCACTGAATGGTCTCTCCTGCAGCTCAACACCGTGGTAAACCGCCGCCAGGTCTTTTATTTCATCCACTATTTCGGTGGCTACTACCGTTACAGCAGCCGCCGGTGTATTTTGCAGGATGGCATTCAATTTTTCCAGCCCCACTTTTCCACCACCTACCAGCAACACATCCAGTTCCTCTATTTTTAAAAAAACAGGAAACAGGCGGTTTTTGCCCGCTTTTGCCGCGTCCGGAATGATAACTGAACCTGGAAACTGGTTATTACTCATACTGTGTAACTGTAAAAATAGTCAATTCCCTACTTATTTTGTAGACTAATTGGTAGTTTTTTCAAAACTTTAATACGATTGTTGCTGCCGGCAGCAGCACAGGCCTGGTCTGTGATGGAAAAGGGCCGCGGCAGCAGTAATGCGGATGCATATGTTCATCCAATTATATTATGCAGGTACCAGTTTTTTCCGCACAGCAAAATCGCCGAACGCTTCTTCTTTTGTTTTTTCTGCCGCAAATCTGCCAAACAGGCTATCTAATTCGGCGAGAATGGCTGGTTCATCAAGGTTTTCTTTATAAACCTTGTTTAAACGTGTGCCAACAAGGTCGCCCCCCAGTTGAAGGTTGTACCTGCCGGGGGCCGTACCCACAAAAGCAATTTCAGCAGCAGCAGGACGGGCGCAGCCATTGGGACAGCCGGTCATGCGCATGATAATATCCTGGTTTGTCAACCCGTATTTATCCAGCAGGGGTTCAATTTTAGCAATCAGTTTGGGTAAATAACGCTGGCCTTCTGCAAGTGCCAGCGGACAGGTTGGCAACGCCACGCATGCAATTGCATTCTTGCGCAGCAAAGATGTTTTTTCTGTAAAAGTGGTGATGTGAAATTTTTCCAGGATGCCGTTGATTAGATCTTTATCAGCCGGCGCCACATCGCTTATAATTACATTCTGGTTGGCAGTAAAGCGGAAAGCTACTTTGCCTGTTTTCGCCACTTCCAGCAGGGCTGTTTTTACTGCCTGTTGTTCATCATCGGTAACCCTTCCGCTTTCAACATACACGGTATAGTGCCAGCTGCCTTTATCATTTTGCTGCCAGCCGTAATAGTCGCGGCGTTCTATAAAATGATACGGCTTTGCTTCCTCAAATGTAAAACCGGCACGTCTTTCCACTTCTTCCTTAAACCATTGTACACCTGTTTTATCTACGGTATATTTCAGGCGGGCCAGTTTCCTGTCGCTGCGGTTGCCATAGTCGCGCTGCACGGTAGCAATTTCATATACTGCTTTCAGTGTTGCTTCGCCTGCTTTTACAAATCCAATAACGGTGCCCAGCCTGGCATAGGTAGCCGGGTTGCCATGTGTAGTAGACATGCCGCCGCCTACAGCAATATTAAAACCCTTCAGCGTGTCGTTTTCTATAATGGCGATCAGGCCTACATCATTGGTTAAAACATCCACATCATTATTGGGTGGTATGGCAATAGCTATTTTAAATTTACGCGGCAGGTACCTGTCTTGGTAAAGCGGATCTTCTTCTTCTTTTTTATCTGCAATTTTTTCTTCATCCAGCCATATTTCATAATAGGCTTTGGTTTTTGGCATCAGCATGGTGCTGATCTTGTCGGCATACCCAAATACTTCTTCGTGTATGGGTGACTGTTTTGGATGCGAACTGCAAAGCACATTCCTGTTAATATCGCCGCAGGTGGCTATGGAATCCAGCAGTGCTTCACTAAAAGCAGTAATGGTTGGTTTTATATGCGATTTAACCAGGCCATGCAATTGTATGGTTTGGCGGGTGGTAATTTTAATAACACCGGTAGAATTTTTGCCGGCTATCTCATGCATGGCTATCCATTGGCCGGCTGTAAGAAAGCCACCGGGCAGCCGCAACCGAATCATAAAAGAATATAAGCGATCCAATTTTTTTTCGGCTCTTTCTTCTCTTCTGTCGCGGTCGTCCTGCTGGTACATGCCGTGAAACTTGATAACGGCCTGGTCGCCTTCGCGGATAGCGCCTGTTATTTCGTCTTTCAGGCTTTTTGTAATTTCTCCCCGGAGCCCGTCGCTGGCTACTTTTATTTTTTCTATGCCGGAAAGACTATGGTGTTGGTCTGACATGTGTTTATTTATTTTTGATACTGCAACGGGCTACACCCGATGTTCTATATAGGCCGTGCTTTCAGCGCCCGGGGCTGCTACAATCCAGTACCTGATTCGCAATAATTTAATTCAACGATCATAAACTCAATTCCCAATTCCTAATTCCCAATTCCTGTTAATATACATCCTCTGAATAACGTCCTTCACTTTGCATCTGCAAAAAATATTCTTTGGCTTCTTCGGTCGTTTTCTCTCCGTATTTTTCAATGATTTCTACCAGTGTATGTTCAACATCTATGCTCATGGGGTCTTTCTTTCCGCATAAATAAATATGGGCGCCCGATTGAATCCAGTTGTACAATTCCTGTCCATGTTCCCACATGCGGTGTTGCACGTAAATCTTCTCCGGCTGGTCGCGCGAGAAAGCAAGATTTATTTTTGTGAGCACACCTGTCTCGAACCAGTTTTGCAATTCTGTCTGGTAAAGAAAATCGCTGGCAAAATGCTGTTCTCCAAAAAACAACCAGTTTTTTCCGGTTGCACCCAGTGCATCTCTTTCTGCCAGGAAAGAACGATACGGTGCGATGCCTGTTCCGGGCCCAATCATGATAATGTCTTTGTCGGGTGCAGGTAAACGGAAGCGTTTGTTTTTTTGTACAAAGAATTTGATTTCACTGTTTACTTTCTGCGCGCCCAGGAACGCAGAGCAAACACCATACTTTCTCTCTTCATTTACCACAAAGGTATCTTTTGCCACTATTACATGCACTTCGCCGCTGTGTGCAGCCGGCGAGGATGCCAGCGTATACAGGCGGGGTGCGATAGGATTTAAAATGCCCAGCACTTCTTCAAACTGCGCGGTATCTTTTACCGGAAAGGCTTTCAGCAGATCCGGCAAATCCATTTTTGATTCATTGATCTCTGTACCCACAATTGCCGAATATCTTTTGATGACATTGGTTATTAAATGAGAGATGTTTAATTTGTATTTCAGCAGATCAAAAATGGTATATGTTTCTTTTTTGTATTCAATCTTTTTGCCGGCATTAATACCTTTTGAAAGCGACAATATTTTTTCCACCATTAATACCGGGTTTGCAGGAACAATGCCAATGGAATCGCCGCATTCATATTCAACTTCATCTGCCGCAATTTCAATATGCCAGGTTTCTTTGTTGGATCCCCTGTCATTTAAGTTGATATTGGTAAGAACCGTACCGGTATATGATTTTTTGCCGGCCGGCTTTTTTTCTGCTGCTGCTGCGGGGGCAGGAGTTGCGACAGCCGGTGTGCCGGTTTCAGACAATTTCTTCAATACCCTTTCAAACCATTGGCTGGCGTCTTCATCGAATTCTACATCGCATTTCTGTATGTCTACAATGCGGCTGCCACCCAGCCGGTTCAATTGTTCATCTACTTCTTCGCCCGTTTTACAGAACAGGGGATAGGAGGTATCGCCCAGTGCCAGTACACTGTATTTTAGTTTCTCCAGTTTAAAGCCGTTGTTATGTATATGGTCATAAAATTTTTTGGCGGCTTCCGGCGGTTCACCTTCTCCCTGGGTGCTGATAACCGTTAGAAAGTATTCTTCCTTTGGCAGATCGGTTAACCGGTATTGGTCAAGACTTACCAGCTTTGCATTGATGCCTATTTTTTTTGCCCTGGCGGCAAAATCGGTGGCTACTCTTTTTGAGTTGCCGGTTTCGGTACCATAGGTAATCGTAACCTTATTGCTGGTAAATTTTTGTGCAGGCGCCTGCTCAGATGCACCCGGGGCCAACTGACTGCTGATGTAGGTATTCATCCATGCCAGCTCTTCGCTGGAAGCATTGCTGACAAGATCCTGTAATATTTTTAATTTATGCTCTGCTAACATTTGTTTTGGCGTTATCGTTGGTTTTGGTGGTATCTGTTAAACTTCCCATTGGTTTAAAATAATATTCTTTGCTGTTGCTGCCGGGCAACCAGGCAAATTGATCATGCAGGGCCACTACCTTTCCAATAATTACAATGGAAGGAGAAATAAAACGCATGCCTTTCATATGTTGATTGTAATGTTCAAAACTGCTGATATGAACATGCTGAAGCGGGGTGGTGGCCTGTTCTATTACTGCCAGCCATTTATCTGCGGCAATATGATTGGCTGCCAGCTTACCCACTATTTCGTCCAGCGTTTCTGAAGACATATAAAATACCAGGGTGTCATCAGTGGCGGCCAGCTCTTTCCAGTATGCATCCGTTACAATATCAGACTTATACAATGTAAGAAACCGAACGGCCGTGGTATATCCCCTGGCAGTTAACGGAATGCCGGCATAAGCGGCTGCACCTGTTGCTGCAGTAATACCGGGTATTATTTCGTACGGAATATTATTTTCTGCCAGCACCTGCAATTCATCCAGTATATTGGAAAAAATTGAAACATCGCCTCCTTTTAAACGCACCACCAGTTTGCCCTGCTGCGCGTATTCCTTCATCATTTCATTGATGGTTTGCTGTGGGGTAGAGAAGCCCCGCCGGCACTGTTTGCCCACGTAAATAATTTCAGCTTCCTGGTGCACATATTGTTTTAGCAGATCATCACTTACCAAACGATCCGTTAATACAATATCCGCCTGTTGCAGGTAACGGGCAGCTTTAACGGTGATCAGTCCGGGATCGCCACAACCAGCGCCGGCAAGAATCACTTTGCCGGTCTTTGTATTGGCCACAGCTGCAATATGTTGGTTATCGTTCATATTTACCAGTAAAATGGGTATTCAAAACTACTACATAATCTTTTGGATCAGTTTCAATAGTCACGCTATTTGCGGTACTAAACAACTAATTGCCCGCTTTTTCTATCATGCATGCTCCTACCGTAACACAACTGGTCTCATCTATTAAAATAGCCCCGCCATTGAGCCTTAATTTTTTGTATGGATCGAAAGAGATGGGCGAAGCCGTTTTTATAGTTGCTCTTATGATATCATTTAACCCGGCTTTTTCAGGTGCGGGTTCCTGTTGCAGCGTGTTAACGTTTAGTTTGTAGGCAATTTCTTTAACGCTGCTTCTTACCACCCGGCTGTTGATCTGTAACAGGTACTTATTACCGGGAACAAGGGGTTTGCTATCCATCCAGCAGATTAATACTTCCAGTTCATTGGATGTTTCGGGCAGGTTTTCTGATTTTACAATGGTGTCGCCGCGACTGATATCAATATCATCTGCCAGGTGCAGTACCGCACTTTGCGGTGCAAAAGCTTCTTCCACTTCTTTGCCACCCACTTCAATTTGCTTAATGGTGGTTTCAATACCGGCCGGCTGAATAGTTACCTTATCTCCCTTTTTATAAATACCGCTGATAATCTTACCGGCATAGCCGCGGTAATCGTGCAGGTGCTCTGTTTGCGGACGTATTACGTATTGTACCGGGAACCTGGCGTCTGTTAAATTGATATCCCGCTGCACTTCTGTTGTTTCCAGTATATGCAGCAGGGATTCTCCCTCGTACCAGGGATATTTGTCTGATTTGTCAACGATATTATCGCCGTTCAATGCGCTGATGGGTATATAGGTAATGTCCTTCAGTCCAAGCGACTGGGCTACTTCGGCGTAGTCAATTACAATATTGTTATAAACATCCTGTGAATATTCTACCAAATCCATTTTATTGATGGCAACTACTATATGGGGGATGTTGAGCAAAGAAGCAATAATGGAATGGCGGCGTGTTTGTTCTGCCACACCATTTCTTGCATCTACCAGTATGATGGCAAGATCTGCGTTGGATGCACCCGTTACCATGTTACGGGTATACTGAATATGCCCGGGTGCATCTGCAATAATGAATTTGCGTTTGGGGGTGGAGAAGTATTTATAGGCAACATCAATGGTAATACCCTGTTCCCTCTCTGCCCGCAACCCGTCTGTAAGCAGCGCTAAATCTATTTCGCCGTCTTCACGGTTTTTAGTTTGCTTTTCAATGGCTTCCAGTTGATCGATGAGTATGGACTTGCTGTCGTACAGCAAACGTCCAATCAAGGTGCTTTTGCCATCATCTACACTGCCTGCCGTTATAAATCTTAGTATATCCATTGTTAGTATTTAGTATTCAGTACATAGTATTTAGACTTCGCGGCCTTTGTATCCGGTATTCAGTATTTAGTATTCAGTACATAGTATTTAGACTTCGCGGCCTTCGTATCCGGTATTTAGTATTTAGTATTCAGTACATAGTATTTAGACTTCGCGGTATTCAGTATTAAGACTTAGACGCCTCAGTACTTCTTATTGAACTAATAAACCCGGGTCTTGGTACTAAGTACTATATACTAAGTACTTTCTAAAAATATCCATTCTTCTTCCTGTCTTCCATGGCGGCCTCGCTTACCCTGTCATCAATCCTGGTTTCGCCGCGTTCGCTTGTTTTGGTGGCAATGATTTCCGTAATAATATCATCAATATTGGATGCATTGGATTCAACCGCGGCCGTACAGGTCATATCGCCCACGGTTCTGTACCTTACTTTTTTTACGGATACTTTATCTGTCGGATCCAATTGTATAAACTGCGATGTGGCTACCAACTGGCCTTCATATTCCAGTACTTCCCGTTCGTGTGCGTAGTAGATAGAAGGCAGGTCTATTTTGTAACGGCGTATATAATTCCATACATCCAGTTCCGTCCAGTTGCTGATGGGAAATACGCGTACGTTTTCTCCTTTGTGTATTTTGCCGTTATAGGTATTCCATAGTTCGGGACGTTGCAGTTTGGGGTTCCATTGCCCAAATTCATCGCGTACAGAAAAGATGCGTTCTTTAGCCCTTGCTTTTTCTTCATCGCGGCGGGCGCCACCAATACAGGCATCAAACTTAAACTCTTCAATGGTATCTAACAGGGTATAGGTTTGCAGGGCATTGCGGCTGGCAAACTTTCCTTTTTGTTCGGTTAGGTTTTTTTCTTTGATGGTGTCTGCTACATTGCGGACAATTAGTTTTTCGCCGATTTGTCCGGCCAGCATATCCCTGAAATCAAGCGCTTCCTGGAAGTTGTGGCCGGTATCAATATGTACCAGCGGGAAAGGAAATTTTCCGGGGCGGAATGCTTTCAATGCCAGGTGAACCAGTGTAATAGAGTCTTTACCACCAGAAAACAGCAGGGCCGGGCGTTCAAATTGACCAGCCACTTCTCTTAAAATATGAATGGATTCTGATTCTAACTGATCAAGATAATCTAAATGATATTCTTTAACGGCTGAAGCGGACACATTAACTTCTTTATTCATGATTTCACTTTCATTGTGATTAACTTATAATACTATTCTCATCTCTTTTCAACGCAACTATCAAAACTATTTAGTTTCCGCTATTTCGCGCTGATCGGCGGTTAAAGACTGTTCTGCGGGTTCGTGCACGTGCAGCCCGCATTCTTTTTTATCCGCATCTTCCCACCACCAGCGGCCTGCGCGAAAATCCTCGCCGGGTTTAATGGCACGGGTGCAGGGCGCACAACCGATACTTACAAAACCCTTGTCGTGCAAGGGGTTATAAGGCACCTGGTTTGCCCTTATGTATTGTTTTACATCTTCGGTTGTCCAGTGCAGAATGGGGTGGAATTTAACAATTTTATTGGCTTCGTCCCATTCAATCATTGGCAGGTTGTGCCTGTCTGCAGAATGTTCTGCCCGCAGACCGGTTATCCATACTGCATGGCCTGCCAGCGCCCGTTTCAGGGGCTCCACTTTTCTGATGTAACAGCAGGCTTTGCGGTTTTCTACAGATTCATAAAATGAGTTGGGCCCTTTTTCGGCGATGAAACTGCCCAGGGTATCCTGGTTGGGATAATAGGCTTTTATACGCGTATTGTATTTTTCATTGGTGCTGTTCCATACGGAATAGGTTTCGGCAAACATGCGGCCGGTATCAAGCGTAAAAATGCTGACAGGAAGTTTATTGGAGAGTATTTCATGGGTTATTACCTGGTCTTCATAGCTGAAGCTGGAGGAAAAAGTAACCTGGCCGGGATACTCTGCCGCCAGTACACTTAAGGGTGTGCGTATGTTTAGTCTATCTTTTTGATAGGTTAATTGGGTAAGGTTATCTTTAAGCGTGCTGTCAATCATGTGTACAGGTTTGATTTGTTAAAAAGATGCAATGGCAGCATGGATGCTGCTGCAGGAATGAATCAACAACGGCGGTGCCCGTTAATGTGCTGAAGATATAAATACCGGCTGCCGTTAAATGTTGTCATGATTGAAAATATAAGTCTACAAACTTGGTAGGCAAAGGTAAGGATTGGGGGGCAGCGGCAAAAATTTTTATCGGTAAATTAACAGCTATATGACACTATAAACGTTTGTTAGTGTTCAATCCACCTGGTTGAAACCCGGTGGTACAAGATGCGCCGGGCCTATGGCTCTTGCTGCTGTGCTGGCGATAACCTATCGGTGATGCACCTGGTTGAAACCCGGTGGTACAAGATGGGCCGAGCCTATGGCTCTTGCTGCTGTGCTGGCGGTCACCTATCGGTAATGCACCAGGTTGAAACCCGGTGGTATAAAATGGACCGGGCCTATGGCGCTGGCTGTGAGCAATTGATCAGCTTAACTTTACCGGAGATACCGGCCTGCATACACCCTTATTTGTGGCAAATGATGCCAGGACCAGGTAAATATGGCTAAATTGAACCCAAAAAATATGCGTATTACAATCAGCAGGGTGGTTTTTAAGGTGGTATGCTGTAGTGCATGGGTGTTTTTCCACCAGGCACACGGGCAGGCACTGGATTCGCTTAAATTGGTGAAACCTGGCGCCTCTTTAATACAGGTTTCCAAGCAGTTTGTCTTTACGGAAGGACCGGCTGTTGACAGAAAAGGAAATATTTTTTTTACCGATCAACCGAATGATCAAATATGGGAATATGATACAGCGGGAAAACTGTCTCTTTTTATGGATAAGACCGGCCGTGCCAATGGTATGTATTTTACCAGTAATGGAGACCTGGTAGCCTGCTCAGATGAAAATGATCAAATATGGTTAATCAGTCCGGCGAAGAAGGTTACTGTATTGCTGGATAATTTTAATGGACACAGGCTAAATGGTCCCAATGATTTATGGATTGATAAAAAAGGCGGCATTTATTTTACAGATCCATATTACCAGCGTGATTACTGGACAAGGAAAAAGCCTGATTTGGATAAACAGGATGTTTATTACCTGGCCAAAGAAAAAAAACAACCTGTTATTGCCGCCAGCGGCCTGTTGCAACCTAACGGTATTGCAGGAACGCCAGATGGTAAATACCTATATGTGGCGGATATACGCGACAACAAGACGTACCGGTACGAGATAAAGGAAAATGGAGAACTGGCCCGGCGGCAGTTGTTTGTAAACCAGGGTTCGGATGGTATGACGCTTGATAACATGGGCAATCTATACCTGACCGGCAGGGGAGTGACCATTTATGATTCTACGGGGATAAAAATTGGCTATATCCCGGTTCCGTCTAACTGGGTGGGCAATATATGTTTTGGCGGTAAGGACAGATCGGTTTTATTTATTACAGCATCTGAGTCGATCTATACTTTGCAAATGCAGATAAAGGGCGTAGAATAGAGTTGTAAGTAATAAGTAATAAGTTGTAAGTCGTAAGTAATAAGTAATTATGTATAGCTATTTTAGGACGAGTCATACTGTTCATTAACGCACTCTCTATGTATCAATAGCGGACAACGTAAATAATTATATAACTGGTAAAATGCTGATTTTCAGCTGCTATACAAAAAGGTATTTCTTTTGATGCTGGACATCTCAAATCCATGCACATGTTCAGGAATTATTTTCGGGTTGCTTACCGCAGTCTCTGGAAAGACAAAGGCTTTTCTGCGATTAATATTATTGGCCTGGCGGCCGGGCTGGCTACCTGCTTGCTTATTGCGCTTTTTGTTATGGATGAACTGGGCTACGACAGCTACAACGACAAAGCAGGCAGGATATTCCGTCTTCATGCAGATCTGAAATTAAACGATGCCGGCATGAATGCCGTTACGGTGCCCGCACCGATGGGCCCGGTCATGGCAAAGGAATATCCGCAAATTGAGAATTATGTTCGCCTGATCGATACGCATGAAATGCTGGTAAAAAAGGGCGATGAAACCATCATGGAGCCTCACTCTGTATTTGCTGACTCCAGTTTGTTTAAAGTGTTTAACCTGAAGATGGCGGCCGGCGACCCTGCCACAGCGCTGATACAACCCATGAGCATGGTTATTTCAGAAAGCATTGCCAAAAAATATTTTGGCAGCGGCAACGCTATTGGACAAACCCTGCTTACCTCTAATACCACTACCTATAAAATTACCGGTGTAATAAAAGATATGCCGGCGCAATCCCATTTTCATTTTGATTTTATAAAGGCGATGTCCGAGTTGAAAGATAGCCGCAGCAATGAATGGTTGAGTAATAATTATATCACCTATGTGCTGGCGAAACCAGGAACTACTGAAAAAGATCTTGACCGTATACTGAAAGGCATGGTAAAAAAATACCTGGAACCACAATTGGTGAGCATGGTGCATGCCAGCATCAATGACCTGGAAAAAGCAGGCGGCCATTTCAATTATTATTCCATGGCCTTGCCAAAAATTCACCTGCATTCGAATTTAAGTTTTGAATGGGAGGCAAACGGTAACCTGCAGTACGTGTATATATTTATTATTGTGGCTGTTTTTATTTTACTGATTGCCTGTGTAAATTTTATGAATCTTTCTACCGCACGCTCGGCAGGCAGGGCTAAGGAAGTGGGTGTAAGAAAAGTGCTGGGATCATTGCGGGGCAGTTTAATAACACAGTTCCTGGCAGAATCTATGCTAACCACATTAATCGCCATCATACTGGCGGTAATCATAGCATCGCTTTTACTTCCGTTGTTTAACCAGTTATCGGGAAAAGAGATAACGCTGGGTTTGTTCTCAAAACCGTGGCTGCTGCCCTCGTTGCTGGTTACAGGCATAATAGCCGGATTGCTCGCCGGCAGTTACCCGGCTTTTTATCTTTCTGCTTTTCAGCCCATACAGGTGCTTAAGGGAAAATTATCCACCGGGTTTAGAAATGGCTGGTTAAGAAACAGCCTTGTAGTTTTTCAATTTGCGATTGCCATTGTGTTAATTGTAGGCACCCTGGTTATACACAACCAGTTAAATTATATTCGTAATGCCAACCTGGGCTATAAACGCGACCATCTACTGACACTGCGAAATACTGCTTCGTTGTGGACGCACGCCAGGGCATTTAAAGATGAAGCGCTAAAGATACCCGGCATTGTTCAGGCTACTATGACGGCCGATATACCCAATGCGGGTACCCATGGTATCAACGGTATATTTAAAGACGCATCTTTATCGGCCAGCGGCTCTGTCATTATGCAAACCTGCAATATAGATGCTGATTATGTTTCTACGCTGGGTATGGAAATAGTGAAGGGAAGAAATTTTTCCCCGCTCATGCCTACAGACACATTTGCGGTGCTGCTAAATGAAACGGGTGCAAAAATGCTGGGTTTCAGCGATCCCTTAAACCAAACTGTTTATCGCCCCGAAGGCGACAGCCTTAAACCCGTCGCCTATCATATAATTGGCGTAATAAAAGATTTTCACAATGCTTCTTTGCACGATAAAATAGGGCCTGCATTATTTCACCTGGCCGAAGAAAGAGGCGCTATTTCTTTCCGCATTAAGTCAGACAATATCCCTTCCGTTATCAGCCAGCTCAAAGAAAAATACCATGGAATAGAAAAAATGGCCGGCCAGCCTTTTTTATATTCTTTTATGGACGATGATTTTAACCGGCTGTACCAGGCAGACCAGCGTACAGGAAAAATATTTATTTCATTTGCCGTGCTTGCCATATTTATCGCCTGTCTTGGCTTGTTTGGCCTTGTTACCTATGCGGCCGAACAACGCATCAAAGAAATTGGAGTGCGCAAAGTGCTGGGCGCCAGTGTAAGCAATATTGTAAAGCTATTGTCGGCCGACTTCCTGCAACTGGTTTTAATTGCAACGGTGATAGCTGTGCCGGTTGCGTGGTGGATAATGAATAAATGGTTACAGGATTTTGCCTACAGAACCAGTATTTCATGGTTTGATTTTATACTTGCCGCCATACTGGCCGCGCTCATTACCATTGCTACTGTTTGTTTCCGGGCCATCAGCGCCGCCAGGGCCAATCCGGTGAAGTCGTTGAGAACAGAGTAATGTGGTGAGTGGTGAGTGGTGAGTGGTGAGTGGTGAGTGGTGAGTGGTGAGTGGTGAGTGGTGAGTGGTGAGTGGTGAG